>ENA-UOJG01000212-UOJG01000212.1-human-gut-metagenome-genome-assembly--contig:-C47-NODE-212-length-90755-cov-26.250573_pt1 | contig 90755 bp, 69 predicted proteins | sample MGYA00242340_ERZ723887 | MGnify/ENA metagenome assembly ERZ723887 | reverse complement strand
ATTTATTTTATTTATTATTTATTTTTCAAATATTTATTTAAGAATTTTTTAAGTTCCATTTCATAGGCCATTTCATCGATTGGATAACTCATCGCATGGTCCGCCCCGGGAGCTATATAAACCTGCCTTTTATCTTCACTTATGGCTGACGAAAGTTTGTAAACATTTTCGACTGGAACAAACTTGTCGCTGTCACCATGAATAAACAAAACTGGAAGTTTGCACTTTTTAAGTTGCGCCGTTGCGTCGGCTTGTTTTAAATCAAACTTGTATGCGCTTTTTAAATACATGTTAAAAACATTCAAAATTGGCCATGCTGGCAAGTGTGCTTTTGACTTAAATACATATTTAAATTCTTCATAGGCATTAGCATATCCGCAATCTGAGATTATTGCTTTTACATTGCTAGGAAGATTTTCACCCGAAGCCATACACACCGTGCTGGCGCCCATTGAAAGCCCCATCAAAACGATTTGATAATTCGGATTTTTTTCAACCATCAAATCAATCCATTGCAATAAGTCTAACCTATCAAGCCAACCCATGCCCATCATCTTGCCTTCGCTGTTGCCGTGCGCGCGGTTTTCGACTGCTAAGATGTCATAATTTTTTTCTAAAAAATATTTGGCATATTTTTGCATTTCACGATAATCTGCGCCATAGCCATGAACGATGATTGCCAGTTTTTGATTGCCGCCACTAAAATAATGCCCAACAAGTTTTAACCCGTCTTTTTTTGTTATGAGCGTCAAGGTTTCAAACTCAAATTTATCCCACCAACAAAGGTCGATTTTGTAGTTTTGAAGCGACTTAGCCATAGTTTTGTTGACGATGCGTTTGGCTGTGCTCTTTCGCGAAAGAGCGATTTTAAAGCAAACCGAGCCTATGATCAAATATGCAATCATGCAAAGCAGTATCAGCCCGACAATACTTAATATTACTATTGATAAGATTTTCATTTGTTCTCCTTTATTCTACAATCGCCTTTATGCTTTCTCCGCTTTCGGCGTCTTGATAGGTCAACCAATATCCAAAACTTTCAGGTCTGGTTTTGTCAAGTGGAAACCAGACAGGAAAGCCAGACAGATTTTTTGGCGGTTGTTTTTGATAGATTCCCGGCACTCCATAGCAAACATATCTAACATTTTTGTCTTCATCAAATATTAAGCCTAAAATATAATAGTCACCGTTGCCGTCAAACTCAACTCTCACCCACTTAGACGAAGGAATCGCGTTTTCAAGATATTCTTCTTTGGGCGAGTCTGAAAAGAGTTTGTCAATCTGAGTTGCAATTTCTTCAAAAAATTTATGTTTTTGCTGCTGCTCTTCTTCTCCGAAAAAGCATTTTTTATATTTGCAGTTTTCGCATTTGCTTTCTTTTGGTGGGTTTTCTTTTCCCGAAAGAGCACTAAGCTTTGTATAAAGCTGTTCAACCTCTGCCACTTGGTCATTTTTAGCCATCTCGCTGTCGATTGCTGCGTCGATGTCATCTTTCAAAGACTTATCATACTCGATGTGATTTTCATCAAGAACTTGCTCCGCTTCTTTTGCAGTTTTGGCGTCAAGTGCTTCGTTCGAAATCGCTTCAAGCAGCTTTTGTGCACTAGGCTTTTCGTCGGTCGAACCAAACAAAATCGGCTCGGCATTCGCTCCGTTTATGTTTACAACGGCACATGAAAATTCGCTGCCAATTTCAGGCTTTGTTTTAAACGAATAAAGCATGGTCGAAATGTGAACCAATCCGCATTTTATCACTTTTTGATTTGAATAAATGCCTAGACTTAAAATCCCTTCGGGCTCGCGACCAAAATTGTAAAGTCGCAATCTGCCCGTAATCAGTTCGCCGTCGTTTTCAAGAGTTAAAACCGCCTTTTCGTTGTCTGAATTTTCGCTTAAAAGAACAAGACTTTTTTTTGTAAACATATTTCACCTCGTATATATTTCTATTCTACTTTTCTAATGAAATATGCCTACATAAGAAAAATCTTGTTTTTTGTTGAATACTATCGCACTTTAAGTTTTTTGTTTATTTGCTTCAAAATTTGCTTTGTTGAGAAGCCTGCTTTTTGATAAAGGTCTTCGCCTTTGCCGCTGCCCATATAGTCGTTAAGTTCGATTCTTAAATCGCTTGGCGAAAGATATTTATACCAAATTGCGTCGTTTGATGCTTCGATTGCCACGTGCAATTTCGCATTTGGTTGCAAAACTTTGTCTTTATAAGCAGGTGATTGTTGCTCGAAAAGATCAAAACAAGGCATGCTTATTACGCTTACGTCGAAAGTCTTTTCAAGTTCGGCTGCAACGTTTAATGCAAGGGGAACTTCACTGCCCGATGCCATCAAAACAATGTCTGCTTGTTTTTTTGCAGGTTTTAAGACATAGCCGCCAAGCAATGCTGATTTGATTGATGTAAGACCTGTATTTTGAATTTTTTGTTTTGCTAAAACAAGCGAAAGTGGCTTGCGTTCGGTTAAATAAAACTTATAAGCCGCCAAAAGTTCATTTGCGTCACATGGTCTAAACACATTTAAATTTGGAATGCTGCGAAGCATGCCAAGCTGTTCGATTGGTTGGTGTGTTGGGCCGTCTTCGCCGATAATAACGCTGTCGTGTGTGAAAATGTCAAGCACAGGAAGCCCCATCATAGCGCGCAATCTGAGTGCTGGAAGCATATAGTTTGAAAACGACAAGAAGGTTGAATCAAAAGGCAAAAAGTCTTCATAAAGGCTTATGCCGTTGCAAATTGCAGCCATTGCGTGTTCGCGAATGCCAAAGTGAATGTTTCTGCCACGTTTGTTACCTGCGACAAAATCTCCGCCACCATGAATGTATGCTTTTGACGATGGCGCTACGTCGCCTGTCCCGCCAATAACAAATTGAAGTTTTTCAGCAATGTCATTTAACACGATTTCGTTTATTTCGCGCATTGAAAGCGAAGCAAATTTTTCGTCTTCTGCAATTTTTTCGTAATCAATTCTTTTGTTATCAAAAAATGCAAGCAATTTTTTGTAAAGTTCAGGGTGTGTTGTTCCATAAACGGCAAGTTCTTGATTCCATTTGTCGTGATAGAGTTTGCCGTTGATTGTTGACTCCATGCAATATTCACGCACGTCATTTGGAATGAAGAAGCTTTCTTTAGCGTCAAGTTTCTTTTTGTATTCTTGCAACTCTTCGTTTGACATTGCATAGCCGTGAACGGCACTTGTTCCCTCTTTGTTTGTTCCAATACCAATTGTTGTATGGAAAATAATCAATATTGGTTTTTGGCTGCGTTTTGCTTTTGCAATCGCGTTTGAGCAATCTGTTAAATTATTGCCATTTGGAACATTGATGACTTTAAAGCCCATTGCTTTAAATTTTTTTGCCATGTTTTCACGATTTGACAAGTTGATGCTGCCGTCCATAGTGACGTCATTTGAATCATACAAAATAATCAAACGTTTTAAATTGTAAGTTCCGGCAAGCGAGCACGCTTCTTGCGCAACGCCTTCCATCAAATCGCCGTCGCCTGCAAAGCAGTATGTGTAATTGTTTATAATAGGAAATCCGATAGCATTAAATTTTTCTTCCATAATGCTTTCTGCCATAGCCATTCCCACTGCATTTGCAACGCCTTCGCCCAAAGGTCCAGTTGTTGTTTCAACTGCATTTATAAGTCTAAATTCTGGATGTCCCGAAGTGATTGAGCCGTATTTTCTGAAATTTTTAAGGTCTTCAATCGTAACTTCAAAGCCAAACATTGCAAGCAACGAATAATAAAGCGCACTAGCATGTCCGGCCGACAAAACAAAGCGGTCACGATTTAAGAAATCGGTGTCTGAAACATCAAATTTATAGTGGTCTTTAAAAAGCGCAAACAAAATGCTGCTCGCTCCAAGCGAAGCACCCGTGTGCCCCGAGCCAGCATGAGAAATTGTCTCTGCTGTCAACGCTTTAAGATAATTTAACGATTTTTGAGCGATTTTTTTCATAATTTTGAGTTAATCTCCTTTATAACCTTTGAAAGGGCGCTTTTGTTTGCTGAATTTATGTCGACGATTATATCGCATTTTGCTTTTAAAAAAGCACTATGTTCGTCGTATGCAATCGAATTGACCGTCTCTTTTACAGACAGTTTTTTCTTTGGCAAGTTTAGATAGATGCTTGGATGAATGTCTTTAAACAACTTGATGTTGTTTTTGTATAGGTCAAAGTTTATAAATATCACGCTGTCTTCATATCTTGAAATATCTTTCATGACAGATTGTTCGCGCTTGGCAAAGTATTCGGCTCCGCACTTTTGCAGTATTGCTCCACTGTCAAAAAGGTCATATTCGATAATCTCTTTGCAGCAAGCAAAATGCAACCCCAAAAAATTTGCAAACTGCTGCGCAAGATTGCTGCCGACCACTTCGTCTAAACATGTTATTAAAATGCTTGTTCCAAGTTTTTCCATATTTTTATTTTAGCATAATTTAATTTAATACCAAATTATTTACGACTATTTTTTAATTTCTTTTTTGTCGAAGTATTTTCGCCCGAATTTGTTTCGTTTTGCGTTTTTGCTTTTTTGCGCCAAAAATCTGGGACTCCCCAACACAAAAGAAGTGCCGCTCCCAAAATTGAGCAAATCAAAGCATAATCAATCATCTTGCCGCCGCCTGCGCTGCAAACAAGCTTTTCATCTTTGACGTCAAAAACCAAACTTCCACATTCCATAGTGGTGAAATATTGAACATTGTAATTTTTAAGATTGGTAAGTGCCTCTTGCGTTGGATGGCCATAATTATTTTTGCCGACACTGATTGCGGCATATGTAGGTTTTGCCACGCTAAGCAATTTTTCGCCAGTCGAAGTCTTTGCTCCATGATGGCTAATTTTAATTACGTCGCATTTTAGCTGGGACGAAAATTTATCTGCAAGTTTGTTTTCAACCTTTATTTCAGCATCGCCCATAAGCAAAAATTTCTTTCCGCCAAGGTCAGCCATGATAACTGCCGACGTGTCGTTGTTTTCAGTATAAACAGCATCAGGATAAAGCAATTTGATTGAATAGTTTTCGCCGGTTATGTTTATCGCATCGCTGTTATAAAACATATTTGCGCCTTCTTCCTTTTGATAAGCCACAATCACGTCATTGTAGGTTGCAGTGTCATGCAATGGATATTCGGCGGGAGTCGTTTCTGACGAAGATCTCATCATAGGACGATAAAAGTTTTTGATGGCAAAATTTTCAAAAACCGCCTTCCCTCCGCCAACATGATCGGCGTCTGCGTGAGTTAATAAAAAGTAGTCAATAGTTTCAACCTTTTGGTCGTTTAAATAATTTACAAGTTTCTCGCGTGATGCCTTTGGTCCACAATCTACAAGCATATTTTTGCCATCGTCAAGTTTAATCAAAGTCGAATCACCTTGACCCACATCAATAAAGTGCACTTCAAAATCAGCGTTTTCGATTGAAGTTTCGCCGCTCCAGTTGTAAACCTTTTTAGAAATCTCTTCCTTATACAAAATTGTCAGTGCGATAGCCGCAATTAGAAAAACACTGATAATTATTCTAACTATCAGTGACACTTTTGAAAAATGCGACAACTTTCGCTTAAGACTTTTTGCTGTTTTCATCTAAACTCTATCTCGCTTTCAAATTTTTTCTTAAAAAATGGTTTCCCCTTTTTGAAGACGTTCATGATGTCTGGCATACAATCAATGGTAGCTTTATAGCCTTCATCAATCATCTCTTCAAAGCCCTGAGTTTTTGTTGATTTAAAACGCTTTGTTTCTGGCGCGATAACAACGTCTGCGGCATAATAGCCCTTTACGGCATTTGATTTCATCAGAATTCGAATTGCGCAAGTTACAACATCAAAAAACTTTGACGACTCAGTGCCATAGGTTCGAGATTTATTGCAATCAACGCCAACCACATAGTCGCATCCAAAATGCTTTGGGATATCTGACGGAATTGTGTTTTGCAGCCCGCCGTCGCAAAGCAACATATCATCAAATTCGACAGGAATAAATATACCGGGAACGCAGCACGAACCCGCCACCGCTTTTGCAAGATTTCCATGCGAAATGCAAATTTCTTTTGTGGTTTTAATATCAACGGCAACCGCCGAGAATGGTGTTGGCAAATCTTCAATGTTGATGTCGCCTAAAAAGTCTTTCATCACCTTTTCGATGCCGTCCGTTTTTGATGGCAAAAGTGGTATTTTGCTTGTGCGAATATCTTTGATTTTTATGTCTTTTGCAATGTTGTAAATTTCTTCCCAAGTCTTGCCTGCTGCATATGCCGCGCCAACCATACTTCCAACGCTTGTGCCCGCAACATAGTCAAACTTTAAGCCATATTCTTCAAGTGCTTTTATCACGCCAATATGAGTGAAGCCGCGCGCTCCACCACCGCCAAATGCGATACCAATTTTTGGTCGTCGTTTAAACATAAACATATTATTTCCTTTTATTAAATTATGTTACACATACAAAATGTTGAAAACCAGCAAATAAAGCGCATTTGTTTGCAACATTGCTCCAGATTTAACAGCATAGTCCATTTCTTCAAGCAGCGAACAAATCTTTTTAAGTTGTGCTTTTGAAAAGCCTTTTGCAAGTTGTCGCGCTTTCATGATAGCAAACTCTTTTACACCTAATAGCCCCGCCAGTTCGGCATTTGTAAGGTCAGAAATTGACGCATAAAATAATCTTCTAAACTGATTTGAAATAAGTGCAAACACGCCTTGGTCTTTTTCCATAAGTTTAAGCAATCTTATCGCTTTGTCGCCGTCTTTTTTTGAAAGGGCTTCGGTGAGTTCGAAAACCGAAAACTCAATATCTTTATTGACAAGTTTGTCGACACTTTCCTTTGTTATGTTTTCACTGTCAAGGTCAAAGCAAACAAGTTTGTTAAGTTCGTTCATGATTCTGGTCAAATAACCATTGCAACTTTCAATAAGTTCGTCCATTGCGTCGACATCAATCTTTTTGCTTATTCTTGCAAGATATGCCGTGATGAGTTTTTTAACCAACTCTTTATCCATTCGATTTGCATCGACAAGCACAAAATCTTTTTTCAAAAATTCAAAGTTTTTGTTGTAATCCAAAACCACAACAACAGTTGTTTTGGGAATGTGGAGCAGAATTTCGGTTGTGCGTTTTTTATCTCCTTCGCTAAGTTTGCCGCCTTTAATGACAACTAGGCGTTTTTCATCAATTATTGGCAAAAGTTCGGTCGCCGCAAACAATTTGTCGGTTGAAAAACTTTCTTCATCAAAAACATTGACGTTGAAATCGTCGAGAGTTATACCACAGGCGTTTTTGATCATTAAAAAGGCTTTGTCGAAAAGATAATAGTCATCACCTTCAACAACATAAACTCTTGCAAGCCCTTCAGATAAACGTTTTTTTAATGTTTTCAATCTATACTCCTAACTCTTTTGTTTGCTAAGTTAAAATTAAAACTTCCGCTGCTCAGCGAATAATCGCCACCGCTTAGATTGTTGGCTAGAAAATAAGCGCCAGTTGCATCATAGTTTTTTGCATACACAAAATCATATTTGTCGCTGGACAAAACTTGTTCTATCCTAGAACAATTATATCCTGATTTTGACAAATTTGTAAAGAGAATTTTATGCCCGTCAAACTCAAAAGTATAAATTCCGTTGTCAATACTGTATTTGATCGAGCCGGCAAAGCCTTCGCTGTCTAATATAACCTTGGCGCCATAATAGTCTCTTAGATAATCAACAGGACTAATCACATAATCAACTTTGCTTTCGCCAATGGCGGAAAGATAATATTTTGTGTTGTTTTCATCAAAGCCAACAACAAGCACTTCACCCGACTCGGTTTTCAAAACAAGCGAAGTGGAAGCGTGATTTTCATAAATGCCAACGCTCGCTCTGTCAGAATAAAGATTTGGACGAATCATCATATATGTGCCCATCATCAGAGTAATAGCCGCCACGATAATCCACTTCATGCGTGCGTTTGTCAAAACATAATAACTGATAGTTACAGTCGCCGCGAAAATCAAAGTTGTCACAATCGCGTCAAAAGGAATTAAATTTATTTTTGCATTTGTGCCAGCAAAGAAGCGTGCGACATATTCAATCGCAGTAAATCCCCACTCGCCCACTTTCAAAATCGGAGCGATCGGCGGAATTATCAACGCGACAAGCATAAGCACAACAAGCAGCGGAAACAGCACACCGAAGAAAGGAATAATTAATAAGTTTGCAAACACGCTCAGCAAATTGAAAGTCGAAAAGAAACTTGCCAAGAATGGAAGCACTCCAATTTGCGCAGCAACTGAAACTGCCAGCGTTCCAGCAACCGATCTTGGAAGAAATTTTCTAAACAATTCAGCCATTGGTCTTGTGATAAGCATGATTGTGCCAACGCAGGCATAACTCATTTGAAAGCCGACGTCATATGCCGTCAGCGAAGAAATCAGCAACGTCAAAATCCCAGCGACCGACAGCGAATTCAGCCCGTCATATTCTCTTCCAAACACAAGCGACAAATTAAAACAAATTCCCATGATTGTCGCTCTTACAACCGACGGAGCAAATCCGCAGATATAACTGTAAAGCAGCAAAATAATTGTAATAATCGAAAAATTTACAAATCTGTTGACACGTAATTTCTTTAAAATCCAAGCAATCAAGCCCGACAAGAAAGTGATATGTAAACCTGAAACAGTAATCAAATGCACAATGCCGGCAGAGCGATAAACGTCGTTGACCTCGCTGTCGATTTCATCTTTGCCACCAGTCAAAACAGCATATGCGACGCCCGCTGTTTTCTCACTCATGTTTTCTAGCAGAATTTCCTTAATCTTTGCACGCGCACTTTCGTCCAAATGTGGATTGCCTTTTACAATCGTGAAAGTGGAAATGTCGGCATGCATTTGGTATGCAACCTTGTTGCGATAATAAGTAGAATTAAATTTGCCAATTTCAAACAACTTTATGTGTTCAAGATCGCCAGTGCAAACTATGCTGTCACCTACCGAAAAGTCACCTTCTTCTGCACCGCGAATATAAATTATTGTACCGCTTACCTTATCACCATCTGCGACCATATTCTCAAGACGCAAATATGTATAATCATCATTGCAATCAACTTCGCAAACACGAGCACTGATTGTTGCATCAGAGTATTCCTTCCCCATAAAGTGCGAAAGCGAAGCAAAATACAAGCCATGTCCACCAAAACAAAATATGACAACAAGCAAAATCGGCACATACTTCTTCTTTACTATGCAATATGCCGTAGTTGCAACAAGCACGATTGCAGTAAGCGCAATATAAACACCATCTCCACTGTAAAGTTTTCTTGCAGAGACAATGCCAAACATTAGACTTAAAAATACGACCACTAAGGGTCGAAAATTTATTTTAATTTTTGCTCTCTCTTTTGCAAACATGCCACTCGCCTAAAAAATTAGTCTTTAACTCTTCCTATTAAATAATCTACTGATACATTAAAAAAATCAGCCAGAGCATTTAACCAAAAAATATTGGGTTCGATTTGCCCCTTTTCCCAAAAACTAACCTGTCTTTGAGTTGCGCCAATTTCGGAAGCGAGAGCTGTTTGTGTAAGCCCCACTTCTTGTCTGAGTTCTTTTAGTCGTTCATTAAAATTGATAGTTTCCATATAATGCAGTTTAGATTATTTTTAACTAATTTTAGCCGCTTAGACAATTTTTGTCTAATGTTTTTTACAATTTTCTACTTTCTTCGCATTTTGCTTATGCATATAATCCGCCAAAATTCTCAATCTAAACTTGAATAAACGGCAAAAAAGAGGTGAATAACATGAGAGATAAAGAAAAATTTTGCAAGAATCTTATTCGCACAGTAAAAGAATTTGAAGAAAAATATGGCGATGTGACGAATATTGCTTGCGATGCAACAATTAAGCCCAACCAGCATAAACTGCTAAAAAAGGAAGATTTTTTGCTGCCCGCTTCAGTCAGACGCGAACTAGCAGAACTTGAAATGGCAGATTTAATCGACCTTATGAGGAGCGATGGAAGAACTTAACATTAGACGTGGAGAAATTTATATGGCTGATCTTAGCCCTGTTGTTGGAAGTGAACAGGGAGGCGTAAGACCGGTTTTAATCATTCAAAACAACGTTGGAAATCGTTTTTCGCCAACTGTAATCGTCTCAGCAATCACAAGCCGCCTTGACAAAGCAAAATTGCCAACGCACATCGAACTCCCATCAGAAAAATACCACCTGCCAAAAGACAGTGTCGCACTTTTAGAACAAATCCGAACACTCGACAAACGTCGTCTTCGCGAAAAAATCACAAGTCTTGAAGACAACAAAATGAAAGAAATCAACCGCGCAATTTTAATTTCACTTGGTTTCGCCGAAAAAAGTTGACCGCCCTATAAGCGGTTATTTTTTATAAAATCTCTTGCTATTTTTTTATTTATTTGCTAGAATATAGAAGTCTCAATTAGCTCCCTTGGTCAAGCGGTTAAGACGCCACCCTCTCACGGTGGAATCAGGGGTTCGATTCCCCTAGGGAGTACCAGACTATCAATAAAACCTAGCAATCGCTAGGCTTTTTTATTTAATTAAAATTTTTCTTTGTAATTTTGTTCATTTTTCAACTGCTGAATCAATTTATAATATTCTTCCCAATGTTCTTGGCGAATTGGCATTGGTTTGTGCGACGAAAAATAAAGCACCATCGCAGGTTTTATTCCGTGATAGTCGTCCATAATTTCAACATATTCAAGTTCGCCGCTTTTTATCAGCGATTTCGCTTTAGCATGATAATTAAAATACATATTGCTATTTTTTGCAAAATTACATCAAAAAACCGCATTTAGCGGTTTATTTTTTTATTCTGATGCGTAATTGTCAAAATAACCTGTGATAAGCACGATTGGCGTTCCTTTATCACCGCTTCCGCTGACAAGGTCAGAAAGCGAGCCTACAAGGTCGGTTATTCTTCTTGGTGTAGTTCCAAGCGATACACTTTGTTTTCTAAGGTTGCCGTCTTTTTTGCGGATAAGTTCTTTCATTTTTTTTATCGCTTCTTCTCCGTTTAAGTTTGCAATTTGATTGTCGGCAACATATTTAAGTTTAATTTCGTTTGGGGTACCAGCAAGTCCGTCGGTGTATGCTGGACTTACAACAGGATCGGCAAGTTCCCAAATTCCGCCAACAGGATCTTTGAATGCGCCGTCTCCATAAACCATACATTCAACGTGTGCACCTGTTCTTTTCAAAAATTCGGCTTGCAATTTGTCTACAAAAGGTTGGCAATCGCGCGGGAACAATTTAATTTTTCCTTCACTTGACATATTCGAGCCAAGCACTCCAAATTGAGAGTGATAGCCATGTTTTTTTGATTTTTTATTTAAGATTTCATCAAGGCAAATAACCTTTTTTGCTCCGTGCGCAAGCAAAAGTTTTTTGCTTCTAAAACGCGAATGAATGTCGGCACAAATAACTTTGTTGGTATATTTCAAAATCTCGCATGGGTCGTTGCTTAAAATTACTTCGGCTTTATCTCCGCAAATGTCGAGATATGTTTTTATGTAGTCAATGCCTGTAAATGGGTGCTCTACACTGCCAACAAGTTGATAAAATTGCTTCGCCGAAAAAGCTTGGCTGAAATTGTGAATGCCAAGTTCATAAAGTTTGTCGATTGAAACAAGTGGGTTTCCAACTTCGTCAAATGGATAAGAAAGTTGAATCACAAGTTTGTCAACACCTGCGACAATTCCGCGCAAAATTTGCGAAAAACGATTGCGCGACAAAATCGGAAAAATAAGGCCGACTGTGCCTCTGCCCATCTGCTTTTTTACATCAGCGCATATATCGTCGATTGTAGCAAAGTTGCCTTGGCTTTTTGCCACGACCGCTTCGGTGACTGTAATGATATCTTTATCTTTTAAAACTATATTTTTTTCTTCGCAAGTTGCCAAAACGCAATCAGCAACAATTTTTACAAGGTCGTCGCCAGGTCTGATGATTGGTGCGCGCACGCCCATTGCCGTAGTAGTAACAGTTCGCATAACTTTCTCCCGTATAATTTACTATACAACAAAATCATCAATCTTTCCAAATAAAATTCCGCTCTTTCAACATTTCAGGCAAATCTCCTGCCCCTAAAATCACTAAATTGCCATCTTTTATGCCTTGAAGAAGTGAAATTAAAGCATTTAAATCATAAAACAGCATAACTTTCTTTCCAGTTTTGGAAAGTTTTTGAACCAACTCAATTTCAACCTGTGTTTGCTCTTTTTCGCGAGCGGCGTAGGTTTTAAACAATATTATCTCGTCAAATTTTGAAAGTTGTTTAACAAAATCGTCCATAAAAGCGACTGTGCGCGAATAGGTGTGCGGCTGAAAGAGAACTACATTTTTACCACCCAATTTTTTGATTGAATTAAAGGCTTTTGAAATCTCTTTTGGATGGTGAGCATAGTCGACAAACGTTTTACAGCCAGACTGACTTTTCATGCGCTCAAAACGCTTTTCAAGACCGCAAAAACTTTCTAGCCCAAGTTTTATCAGACATTTATTTATTCCAAGCATTTCGCAGGTGCGGATTGCAAACAGTGCATTTTCAACATTATAGACGCCACCAAATTTTAAATGAATTCTGCCCCATTTTTGGTCTCCACTTCGAACATCAAAAACAACATTCCCGCGTTTGTCAAGGTGGACATTTTTGCTTTTATATTGATTAGAAATCAACGTTTGCTGGCTACTTTCTAAAAATTTTTTATACGACTTTTTTTCGTTTTTGAAGGTCTTAAAATAATCTAAATGTTCGGGCTCAATGTTTGTAACAACTGAAAAGTATGGCTGCAAAAACAAAAAGTTGTCATGATATTCACACGCTTCGGTGACGAAATATTCCTGCCCAGCAATATCGAAATTTTTACCGTTTTCTTGCAATTTTGCCCCAAGATGAAGAGTCGGCTTTTTGCCCGCAACCTTTAAAATGTTGTAAATCATTGCCGTCGTCGTGGATTTGCCATGCGAGCCCGCCACTGCAACAACTTTTTCATAATGCGAGGCTATTTCGCCCAGTTTTTCGCCGCGAACAGTAAGCTTTTTTCGGCAAATTAATGCATAATTTAAAAGCGGAAAATCCAGAGAAAAAGCAGATGAATAAACTATTTCATCTGCCCATAAAATGCTCTCAAAATTGGGCTGCAATTCAACTATGATGCCCTCATTTTCAAGTTCAGCGCAAGGTTTTTGGTCGTATCCTTTTACTTCGTTTCCTTCGCTTTTAAGCATAACTGCAATCGCAGACATGCTTATGCCACTGATTCCTATCAAAAAATATTTTTTCATAGAAATTTAATATGCGTTTTTTGCTTTTTTAGTGCCTAATCCTTTTTGTTTGGCTCTAAACCCTGTTTTTGCGCGTTGAAACGAACATATTCCGCGATAAGTGCAATAAGTTCGCTGCTGGTTGGTTTGTAATTTAACATTTCTTCTGACATGCCAAATATTTTGCAAAGTGGCTTAAAGTTTGTTTTGCAAAATCCTATATCAGTTGAATGGCGCATGCTTCTTTCAACAACTCCGCCATCAATGGCAAAAACTTTGCCAACCATTGGATACAATCTTTTTGTAACTTTTCTAAGTAAAGTAGGATCTTCAATAACTTTCAACGAACATTCTTGCAAGCATCTGAAACCTTGCAAGTTTGCAGGAATGCCCAACTCTAATAGTATTTTTGTTACTTCTTCCCTAGCAAAGATATCAAAATCAGTCATTTCTCCCTCCTTTTCTAAAATCTTTGTTATTATACACCACTTTTTTACAAAAACCAAACATTTTTGCGCAATATTGTAAAAAATATAAAAAATTTTACAAAAATAAACATTTTAAGGGCTTTTAAGCATCTTCCAACATCACCGGAGACATCAATGCGTGCCCCTTTCGCAGGGCATCCGCCCCCGCAGACGGCTTGCCGGCCGCGGGCGGAGCCCCGCACTTTGTTTGCAAATTCGCAAATTTGCAAACAAAAAATCGGCTTGAAAACAAGCCGATTGAAAGGGGCGTGCACATTATGGGTTGTATGCTGATGGTCTTTCCTTTTCTATTTTTGCTTTAACTGTTTCAGTTGTTGTGTTTGTAACCTTTTGAGCAGGAATAAACTTCACATCATTTTCAGGAAGAGTCATACCTTCTCCCAGTTCTTCCGTTCCTTCAACAATTATTCCGTCTTGCGGCCAATAATAGTCGTGTCTAAGCTCTTTTTCTTCGGTCACTTCGCCATCTTTAAGATATTGCACAAAACCTTTGCTTTCGTATCCTTCACGCGGATATCGAACACGATAATACTCGCCTTTATAAACCACCTTATCAGAATATTCGCCATTTGTGTCTTGAATAATTTTATCACCGCTGTGTGGCAAAACTTTTATAAATTCGGCGCGAGTGCGAATCGACTGCCCTTCTTCAAAAGGCTGGCCATAAATTTCGGCATAAACATTTTCATCATCGTGATATGTTTTTATATAGATAGGTGCTTCCAGCGAATTTTTGAAAACAAGGTCTGAATAACCTTCCGACACCATGGCATCAAAAGAGAGTGGAACATAACTTGCCGGCAACGAATGATGATTTGATTCTAATATTTCAACATCAGCAAGCACAAGAGCATTGTAAAGCGTTGTCGAAGCCTGGCACACTCCACCGCCCGATCCTTTAACATATGCGCCGTTTAAAATAATGTTTGCTTGCTTATAACCGTTTTCGGCAGTTCGCGAGCCGGTGACATTATTGAAGCTAACTTCTTCGCCTGGCATAATCACTTTGCCGTTGAACGATTCAAGCGCTCTTGAAACATTGTTTTTTCTTGCTGCTGAAGAAGAAGCATAACTGGTTGAAAAGCTTGAGCGCTTAGTGATTGCGCTGAGCACTTCTTTTTCATCAAGCGCGAAAGGCACTTCAAGCACAGGAATTTTAATTGTCGCTTCTTTTTCGTTTGCCAACGCTTCATCTATTAAATAATAAAGTTTACCGCGATCCACAACTTTTGCAGGTTTGCCTTCGCTAAGCGAAAACATAGGCTCTGCATTTGGATCAAAAACAACATGTGGCTGCTGACCTGTTGTTTCGATTGCTTGTGAAATTGTTTCAATCTTCTCTTCCAGCCCACCAAGCACGGCCTTGTAAGAAACCTGCACAGCAAGTCCATCTTTTTTAACTTTGTTTAAATCTTTTCGGCGCTTTAAAAAGTTGCCTTCATGTCCAATCTTTAACACTTCGGTCAAAACCGGCTCGACTTCGTTGGTCACTTCAAAATCGCTTCCCGAAAAAGTCCATTTCATATCGTTATATGTAAGAGTCAGTTTGATGTCTGACCTAGCCGAAAGCAACGAATATGACACTACGTTTTCAGCCTGCGATCGCGTCATGCCCGACACGTCAATTCCGTTGATTGTAGTTCCATTTAAAAAGGTGTCATTTGGAGAAAGTCCGTCCACAAAATAGAATTGGCAAAACACAAGGACTGCCACCGCAAGCAGCGCTGCCGACAACCCCCAAATAAGACCTGCATGATTTTTTCTGGTTTTAACTTTTTCTTTTTTCATGCTCTTATTATGTGAAGCTATTTAAAAAATAAACAAAAAAAGTGCAATCCCTTGCACTTAAAATTTGTGATAATGGTGCTTTCCAATATCTTTTATAAGTTCGCTAGCGTCATTTGGGCATCTTCCGTCAAAAACATCGCTGAGCGCTTCCATCAACACGCTTTCATACATTTTTTCAGGCATTGAAGGAAAATGTTTTTTCAAATCTTTTTCGCTGATTTTTAAATCACTTTTTCTAATAACCAATTTGTGCGATATGATGTATTTATAAAAGAAATTGTATTTTTGGGCCACAATTTTTGATTTTTTAGCCAATATTTTGTAAATATCTTGAAAATTATCAAAATATTTAAAGAAATATTGTTTGTTGCGCATATGATTTAACGCATCATAATATCCCGATATAACATTAATAATTTTTACAAATTGCTTTTTTGTGAATCCTGCATTTTCACAAATATGAGAAAGATAATATGAAACACTTGCGGGGTTAACAGTGTCGACAATATCAATTAAAAATCCAATAAATTTGTCTTCACATTTGCCAACCATTCTTGGTTTTACTATTGTAAAGTCAAGACCAATTCTCTTCCAAACTCCCAAGCGGTTGTAAAGTTTGATTGCCTTAACTGCACCTTTGTTTGTTGTGCGCGTAAGAAGTTTTGTAAGTTCTTCAGTTATCTTTGCTTTTGAAAGGTCGTTGATGTTTTGAATATTGGCTTGTGCTGCTTTTAATGTGTGAAATTCAATATTAAATCCATACTCACCTGCAAGTCGCAACATTCTTAAAATACGCAGACCGTCGTCTTTTAAAATATCTTGGTTGATTGCGCGAATTCTTTTGTCTTGCAAGTCACCAAACCCGTTGAATGGGTCAAGAATTTCACCTGTTTTTAAATTGTAATAAATTGCATTAATTGTAAAGTCACGGCGATTTGCATCAACCTCTAATTCTTTTACAAACTCAACGTGCTCAGGGCAATGTCCCTTAACATATTCTTCTTTTCTGAATGTGGCATAATCATAACTTTTGTCACCACAAACAATTTTGCACGTTCCAAAACTTTTGTTTTTGTTTTTAAGCGAAAATTCGCTGCCTTCAAGTTTTTTTTCTAAATCTGCAAGAGTATACGCACTGCAAAGGTCTTCGTCGTCACATTTTTTGCCGAGAAGAGCGTTGCGGACAAATCCTCCAACGATATAAACATCGCCACCCAAAAGTTTGGCAAGTTGTTTTGTTTTTCTGTTTGGTTCAATAGTAAACGCTTTCATGTTTCAATCGTATAATAATCCAAAGTTTTTGTCAAGCAAATGCCAATTTATTTGACTTATTGTATGTATTTTTGTAATATAATTATACAAATGAAAAAGAATAAAAAAGATTTTGTTTTAGAAAGATACACCCCCAATATTTGTGACGGGCTTAGCGCTGAACAGGTTGCTGAGCGTTCTATGCACGGGCTTATAAACGATTCAAAAGTAAGATCAACCAAAACCTACGCTGCAATAATACTCAAAAACACTTGCACATTTTTCAACCTTATTTGGCTTATTATTGCCATAGCGCTGATTGCCGTTGGTTCATACAAAGATTTGTTGTTTTTAATCGTTATTGTGCTTAACACTTCAATCGCTATTATACAAGAATGTCGCGCAAAACATACCGTTCAAAAACTGTCGCTGGTAGCGCTGCCACAAGTCAAGGTTATCCGCGAAGGCAAACAAATCGAACTTTCAGCAGACAAATTGCTGCTTGACGACATCGTGCTGCTTTCAAACGGCGACCAAGTTCCATCTGACTGCATAATTATGGACGGCGTGGTTGAAGTCAACGAAAGTTTGCTTACCGGCGAAAGTCTACCCGTAAAAAAGTGCGTTGGCGAAACGCTTCTTTCTGGAAGTTTCCTTGTGTCCGGAGCATGTTATGCAAAAGTAGAAAAAGTGGGCAAAGACAACTATATTCAAACCATTGCATCAAAAGCAAAAGAGTTTAAAGCCCCACATTCAAATTTGTTTAAAGACATTACAAAACTTATCAGATACATTGGAATCGCGCTTATCCCGCTTGCAATTTTGACTGTTATAAAAGAATATTATCTTCTTCCAAACGCAATTGAAGAAGCAGTCACAAACTCAGCTGGCGCGATAACAGGAATGATTCCAGCAGGAATGTTTCTGCTGATAACAATTTCACTTTCGGTTGGCGTTGTTAAACTTGGCCGAAAAAAGACACTCGTAAAAGACATTTATTCAATCGAAATGCTTTCGCGAAGCAACGTGCTTTGCCTTGACAAAACAGGAACAATCACCGACGGGACAATGAATGTTAGAGATGTGATTTATACATCAAAAAAGCACAAAACCACAGTCGACAAAATTGTTTCAAACATTTTAGGATCGCAAAGGACGCACAACGCGACATCAACAGCACTGCTAAAAAAATTCGGAGCAAAATCCGATATGAAACTCGAACAAAATCTTGAATTTTCTTCACAGCGAAAATTTTCTGCAACAACATTTAAAAATGGAAAAACTTATTATCTTGGCGCACCAACTTTTGTAAAAGCACACTTGAGTGATGAAAACAAAAAATTGCTTAACGAAGCAATGGAAAACGGCTATCGCGTGATTGCACTCACCGAAACGAACTCGCCATTCAATGAAGACGAAGGTGCAAAAGAAGGCGAAACTTTGGCTTTGTTTGTGCTTGAAGACCACATCAGAGAAAATGCAATCGAAACGATTAGATGGTTTAAAGAAAACGAAGTTGAAATCAAAATCATTTCGGGCGACGATCCCCTCACCGTTTCAAAAATTGCACAGCGCGTCGGCGTTGAAAACTATGACAAATACATCTCGCTTGAAGGCATGTCACTTGAAGAAGTCGAAAAAATCGCAGCCGATTTTACAGTCTTTGGAAGAGTGTCGCCAGAACAAAAATATGTAATCGTAAAAACACTTAAAAAGAATGGAAAGGTCGTCGCTATGACCGGCGACGGTGTAAACGATACACTCGCTTTAAAAGAAGCCGACTGCTCAATCGCTATGGCGGACGGAAGCGAAGTAGCCCGCAATATTTCAAACCTTGTGCTGCTTGACTCAAACTTCACTTCCCTTCCAAGTGTTGTAAAAGAAGGAAGACAGGTCGTAAACAACGTTCAAAATGCATCAGTCCTGTTTTTAATGAAAACGCTTTTCACACTTGTGATGTGCACGCTGACAATTATGATGATTGTCCCATATCCTTGCGTGCCAAGACAACTGTTTTTGCTTGAACTATTTGTAATCGGAATTCCATCATTCATCTTGACATTCCAGCCAAATACAGATTTAATCAAAGGTGATTTTATCCCGCAGGTTTTAAAGAAATCAATTCCACTTGCCTTTACACTTTTTGCATCTGTTTTCACCGTGATTATAATAAACTCAGAATACTTCAACTTGCTTAGCGCAACCGAATATGACACACTCATCACACTGGTTTTCACATTTACTGGATTCTTGAATTTGGTGTGGCTGTGCTTTCCTCCAACAAAGTTAAAAGCGATAACTACAATACTTTCGCTTGTATGCTTAATAATCGCAATAACTGTTATGCCAGGATTTTTCACAATGACGAATTTTACAAACAATGTGCTGGTTTACTTCTTCTCAAATATGGGTTGTGTTGCACTTATGCTTACGACTTACGCAATCATTACAAGAAAAATATCAATAAAATTCAAAAAGAAAAGCAAAGATGCTAAAAAATAACGCGAAGAACGGGTCAAATTAACCCGTTCTTTTGTTTCGTGGGTAAGTTTTTGTCGTCTTTGCCTATCTCATAAATTAAGCCGATTTCGCAGGCAAATTTCAGCGCCTACCATTGATAAAATTCTTTTGTTTATGCAAAATTTTTCCCAGCCCGCCATCAGCCTGCCGCAAGTCCACTTTAAGTCCGCTGTCAACCCACAGCCAGCCTACTGTCAACCCACCAAGTCTTATTACAAAACTACAAGCGCTCCCCTGCAAGCCGCCTTTTTAATGACTGGCAATCCCCGCCGCGCCACAAAAAAAACACCCTGCTGGGTGTTTTTTAATGTTTTGTTAAACTATTTAAACATATTTAATTAAAATGTTTTATAGTCTGTAATATGCTCAAAAATGTCGTGAGTGTTTGCTTTTTGCGAAATGTGCAAAGCATATGTGTCAGATTTTGAACGATACTTAACTGGAATATAAATGTTCAAAGTGTTAAGTCTATCTGTTTCTGAAATTGCAAAGTAAACTGAAGTGTATGTGAGTGTTTCATTTGAGGCATAAATGCTGTAATGAATTGAGCCATCTTGATTTTTTAATGTTTGTGGTTGATCATATTTAAATTCAACATAATAACCTTTTTGAAGCTCGTCACTCATAACTTTGCTTAAAAGCACGTTTTCTTTTTGACCTTCAACATTGTATGATCCAAGTCTGCCACTGAAAAGTGAAACAAGATAAGAAGCATCATACATATTGTTGAATTTTTCCATAAAAGAGTTGTATTGGTCTCTATCCTTTTCAAATTCGCCATAACGAGCAGTTTGGTTGTAAACTGCGATTCTGTCTGGTGCATCAATATTTGGTTTGAGATTAACTGGAACACAAGCCGCAATTATGATAAGAACTGCCAGCACTGCGGTCAAAACAAGAGCAATCAATGCTGTGATTCTTCCGGCCTTTTTCTTTCTCTTAACCATTTCATGGTCAAGCATAAGTTCTTCGTTTGCCATGATTATTCTCCTTTGTCTTCTGTGTCATTCTTTGTTGTTTTTCTTGATTTCTTTGGAGTAGTCTCTTCAGCCTTTTCGCTGCGAGATGCGCGCACTCTTTTAGGCTTTTTAGTCTCTTCAACTTCTTGTGCTTTTTCTTCGCCCTTCACTTGTGTCTTTTCTTCTGTCTTCACTTGTGCTTTTACCGCCTTAACTGCCGGTTTTTGTGCGCTTTTTTTACTCTCTTCAATAGCCTTAGCTTGCTTTTCATATTCGGAAACAATCATTTCATATTCTTCTTTTGAAATAACTCCGTTTTCAAGCAATTTTTTGCCTTCTTCAACTTTGTTTTTATAGTCTTCAAGTTTTTTGTTTGCTTGGTTTTTAGCAACGATTTTTGCTTCTTTTGCCTTTTCTGCTTTATCGCGTTTGTTCATAAATTTAACAATTTCTTCGGTCTTTTTGCCGTCCATAATCATGTCTACTTCTTCTTTGTAAATTGTTTCTCTTTCAAGCAAAAGTTTAGCCATTTCTTCTAAGATTGGTCTGTTTTCAATGATGATTTTCTTTGCTCTTTCATAGTTTTCAGCCAAAATGCTTCTTACTTCATCGTCAGCTTCAGCCGCAAGTTTTTCAGAAAATTCATTTTTTGTTTGATAATCTCTCCCAACAAAGATTGTTTCTTGTGATGAAAGTGTCATAAAGCCCAAAGTTTTGCTCATGCCCCAATCAAAAACCATGTGATGAGCAACTTTTGTCGCATGTTGAAGGTCGCTTGACGCACCCGTTGTGATTTCGCCAAACACAACTTCTTCGGCAATTCTGCCGCCCATGCTCATAGCGATATCGTCCATAAGTTTGTTGTAGCTTGCAAATGAATTGTCGTTTTCAGGGCGCGACATTGTATAGCCGCCAGCCATCCCACGAGGAATGATTGAAACTTCTTGAACATCATCACAATTTGCAAGTTTCTTAGCCAATATTGCGTGGCCAGATTCGTGATAAGCAGTGATAAGTTTGTCTTTTTCGGTGACAAGTTTTGATTTCTTTTGAGGTCCCATCAAAACTTTGTTGATACCTTCAGTAATGTCGGTCATGATGATTGTAGGTCTGTTTGCTCTTGCAGCCAAGATTGCTGCTTCGTTAAGCATATTTTCAATGTCAGCACCAGTAAAGCCAGCTGTGATTCTAGCAAGCGTTTTAAAGTCAACTGAATCATCGATAGGTTTGTTTCTAGCATGAATCTTTAAAATTCCTTCTCTTCCCCTAACGTCAGGAACATGAACATAAATTTGTCTGTCAAATCTGCCAGGTCTTAAAAGCGCTGGGTCTAAAACGTCGCTTCTGTTTGTAGCAGCAAGAACGATAATTCCTTCGTTTGGTTCAAAGCCGTCCATTTCAACAAGTAATTGATTAAGTGTTTGTTCGCGTTCGTCGTTTCCGCCGCCAAGGCCTGCCCCGCGTTGACGTCCGACAGCATCAATTTCGTCGATAAAAACGATGCAAGGCTTGTTTTTCTTTGCTTGTTCAAACAAATCTCTCACACGCGATGCTCCCACACCTACAAACATTTCAACAAAATCTGAACCCGAGATTGAAATGAATGGAACGTTGCTTTCGCCGGCAACGGCACGGGCAAGCAAAGTCTTTCCTGTTCCTGGATTTCCCACAAGCAAAATACCTTTTGGAATTCTTGCTCCAAGATCGGTAAATTTTTTAGGATTTTTTAAGAATTCAACGATTTCTTCAAGTTCTGCTTTTTCTTCATCAGCGCCGGCAATGTCGTCAAATTTAACCTTAGTGTTTGCATATGCTTTTGCCCTTGTTTTGCCAAAACTCATAGCACTTTTGTTTGAATTTGTCATCATGCGATAGAATGTGTAAACCATCACCCCACCAAACACAATAATCAAAAGCGTTGGCAAATAAGTCAAGAACCAGTTGTTGCTTGGCTTGTTTGTTGAATATGCAATTTTTACTCCTGGAGCAGCTGCCACTCTCGCGTCAATTTTTGATATGACAGAAGCAATCTCTGCCGATGAGGAATATTCAAAATAATAATCCGCATTTTGAGGGAAAGATTTTTCGTTTTGACTGCCAACAACGATGATATAGCCCACTCCATCTTTGTAATAAAGTTCACTCATCTGCAAATTTGCCGCGCCGCTGTCTTCGTCGGAATATGTTCCGGCAATAAGTTGGTCAACATCGCTTAGTTTAATTTGCTTGCCAGGATTTGTTGTATCAACAAACATCAAACACACCAGCAATACAACTACCAGCAAAAGAATGAGATAAGAAAACTTAAATCCACTTTTTTTCTCTTCCAAGTCAGTAACCTCCAATATATACGTGTTTATTTTATCATATAAATAAAATTTTTCCAACAAATTTAATACTAAACCTACAGCACTATTTACTTTTTGTTAGTGGATGTTGTCATTATTATGCACATGACAGCCAATAGAATACAATAAATATTTTATGCGACCAGCCCAGCACATTTTCAAATAATCTTAACTTGGATAGACATTTACAATCACTTTAAACACAATATTTTCCAAAAAGTCTTCCTCGCTGTCTAAATTTGATACAAACTTTTTAGTTTGCGAGCGCTTTGACTTGAAAAATTTATCATAAAAATTTAATACATCTGATTTTTCTTGTTTTAAAACTTCAAGTGACTTAGTTATTTGTTTTTTAACATACTCCTCCGCCCTTCTTCTGACTTCTGGACTGATATAATTTGATTCATAATGATTTGAAAGGTCGTTTTTGTTGCCATTTATTTCGTTAAGCGAAACAAAAACTCTAATGTTTGTCAAAAGAACTGGATAGCCGTCTTCAAACTCCGCCTTTTGTCTGATTTGCTTGCTTACAACCTTATAAACAAGTTTTGCGTCTGAAAAGTTTGCATCATTAAAGTCATCTAAAATAATCAACTGCTCATTTGCTTTTGAATTAAACCAGTTAAGCCCATGCACGATTTGATTTGTAAGCAATTTTTGCTTTCTTCCATTTTTCAAAATCATTTCACTTTGATCGTTTATAAGTTCGTATTTTTCGCCTTTGCTTGAACCGGGAGTGTCCGACTGACCGCTTTCACCGCCAACGCCTTGACTTGCAGCCGATGATTCACTTTCCCCGCCCGTTTGCCCCGAGCCCGACGCCTCATCTGGAATTTCATCAATAGCAATGCCGTTGACATCTCCACCTGTGAGAGGCAAATAATTGATTGTCGAGCACTTGCTTGGCGAATAATAACCTTGCAAAAACGAATTGATAGTCGTGTCTCTCCAACTTATATAATTTGAAGTGTAAAATCCGATTTCTTCCAGATTTATATCTGATTTTGCATCTAGTTTTTGAATAAAGTCCAAAAAGGTTTTTGACTTTTGATTTGTTGCAACAAGCAAGCAACTTTGTGGCAAAGATGCCACTCTCACCAAATAGTCAAGCGTTGGCGCAATATCTTCGCCTTCAAGCATTTTTTCGCTTACAATAGCGGTATTTGTGTGAAAAAGTGAGATTTTTTTGCCAATTTGCATGCCCGCGGTCGAAAAAGCTTCGCTAAGCGTCGGGCCTGTGCTTGTGAAAGTTTCGTATTTTTCAAGATATGATTGGTTTGGATATGACAAAAACGCAAGCAGTGTAACTTCGTATTGGTCGTCTTCTTTATCGATTCCAATAGCCGTAACAATAGAGTGTGTTAAACTTTCAGGCGGCGATGCAAGTGCGGCAGGAAAAAAGAAAAGTCCAATGAAGACAAGCGCAAAAAGTGATGGTGTTTTCTTTATAATAGTCCAAAAACGCTTCATGTCCCCTCCTTCCTTTTAGCTGCTTTAAGGGCACACACAAACAAAATGGCAGGCACGATAAAATGGATAAAAGGCGCTGCAAGTGAGAACACATTTTGCGCCAAAAAAATTACAGAGACATAATTTATTGCCGCCGAAATCATAATAATTGTAAAAAGTAAATTGTAAAAAGTTGCTATATACACATCGGTAATTTTTGTAAAAACCTGCTTAAAGCAAACCATAAGCATATAAGCGTAAATACTGAGTTGCAGAAATGACAAAAACGCATTGGATATAATCGCAACAAGGTCAAGCCTGCCGAGATCCAAAAATCTATAAGAAAATGTGATTATGTCCGACAGCGCGTTGTTGTGAATAAAACTTGTCACACCAAATATACTGTAAAACATGAAAAACACCAAAAGCACAATCAAGCAACTCAGCCCTGAATAAATCAAAACTTTTTTGTTGAGTCCTTTACGCAGTTCGATTTTGTCCATAATCACGAAAAGCACTAAAACATCGCCACAGCAGCATGCCGTATGCCACGAAGAGTTTAAAACATTGCCAAATTTTTGCTCAAAAAAGATTGGGAAACTTTTAAAGTTAAAGAAGGATAAAAACAGGCAAAACAGTAAACTTGCCACAATAAAAGAAAATACAAATTCCGCTCCCCTTGCAAGCGGTCGCAGCCCGCGCAAAGCCGAAGTTGTCATCACAAACAAAAACGCAAACATGAAAAGATAATAAGTCGCGTCTAAATACACTTGAATGTGCAAATACATAAATGTCACATTAAAAAGCAATAACGCTTTAAAGAAAAAGTAAACTATCAGTAAAACGAAAAAAAACTTAGCAAAAACAACGCCTAGTTTTTGTTTGATAAGTTCATAAAATGAAAGATTTGGATAAGCGTTTTTAACTTTTAAAAACATAAAAAGCAGCAACATTTCAAGCGCCAGCAAAATTAGAATAGCAAAAAAGCCGTCAGCTTTGCTGCGCTCATAAAGCAGTGATGGCAAAACCAACAATTTGTTTGCAAAAATAAGCAACGCTGATATAATTGCGGTTTGTCTTGTAGAAATCGTCTCTTTCATTTTTGCCTCGTCAAATTTTTGTTGCTAAACGATTTTGGTCTTGTTTTCATGTTGAAGGTCGCACTCATTATTATCGCATCTTTTAGGTCGTTGTTCACTTTTGGAGAAAAAGGAGCCAAGTATGGCGCGCCATAGGAATCTATTGAACACAAATATATTATTAAATATAAAAACAGCCCGATAATTCCAAGCATGCCCATCGAGCCTCCCACAATCAAAAACAAATATTGCAAAATTGTGAGTTGATAGGCCTGTTCTGGAACGGTGTAAAGAGCAATTTTTGCAAGTGCGATAATAATAACGCCGGGTGGCGAAAGCAATCCCGCCTTAACTCCGGTGTCACCCAAAATTAGCGCACCGACGATACTCGTTGCAAGTCCCAAATAGTTTGGCAAACGCAACGAAACTTCATACAAAATTTGAAACAAAAGAGCGATAAAAAGCATCTCCAAAAATGGTGTAAATGGCAGACCTTTTGTCGAATTTGTGATAGTGATTAAAAACTTGATTGGAATGACATTTTGATGATGGACTCTCAACGCGATATAAACACCTGGCACAACCACTGCAATCAGCATTCCAATCACACGCACGATTCTTATAAATGAAGAATAAATATGGTTGTTGTAATAGTCGTTTGACGACTGCAATTCTTCCAAAAACACGAATGGAACAGTTAAAACCATGGGCGATCCATCAACGACAATCGCGACTCTTCCTTCAAGCATTTTTGCCGCGACAACATCCGGTTTTTCAATGTTTCCGACCTGCTTAAAAAGTGAATCCGGGTTTTTTTCTAGATATTTTAGTATGTAGTGCGAATCAACGACGCCGTCGACATCGATCTTTTTTAGGCGCGATTCAACTTCTTTGACCACATCTTTGTTTGCAACGCCTTTAATGAATGCAATAACAACTTTTGTGCCCGAATATTTGCCTACGCTCATTTGTTTAAGCACCAAATTTTTGCTGTAAAAGCGGCGGCGAATGAGTGTGATGTTGGTTTTTATATCTTCGGTGAATCCTTCGCGTGGACCCTGTATGACCGACGACGTAGGCGGCTCGGACGGCATTCGCGACGGAAATTTTTGTATATCCACTGCAGCAATTTGCTTTTCCCCTTCCAAAAATATAACTACACTTCCGTTAAGCACCTTTTGCGCCGCGCCCTTTTGGCTTATTTGTTCAACTTCTGCCGTCTTTATAATTTCGCTGGATAAAAGTTTTATCGAAATGTTTTGCGCGATTGAAATCGGGTCACATATCCCCTTAACAAACAACGTTTCATCAATCATGCTTTTAAGATAAACTAGCCCCACTTTTGTGGAACCAACTTCCAATATCCTGCTTGCAACGTCGCTTGAAAAGTTTAGTTGACTTTTTAGCGCTTCGATTCGTTTTTCAACGCTTAAAAAAAGCATACCGACCATCCTTTGAAAGTAGTATGCTTTTAATAAGTTAAAAATATTCTTTATAAAATCACTATTAAATCACTCTAAGCTCGATTGCTTCCCCACTAAAAAGATTGTATGCGTCAGCAAGTGGTTTTACAGAAAATGTTTGCTCGTCGGTTGTATAAATCAAATTGATTGAAAATGTAATAACATATCTATCTGCCGATTTTGCTACTGTAAAATCAACAATGTTATATTCTACATTATTCAATAAATCGGTCAAAATTATGCCGTCTACGCTTTCAGGCGAAATGATGCTAACTCGCTTTGTAATCTTATCAACTGTTCCGCTTGTGAAAGCCTTCATTTGATGTGTAACGTTAAGGCTTACAATATTTGACTTTTCGCTTTCACGAAGCCCCGTTCTGTTTGAGGCACTCGTTACAAAAACTTGTCGCTGCCCACCCTTTATAGCACTTAAATCAAAACTTGTTTGTGTCGTTTTTATTTTTTCTAACATTGAGCCATCATAATAACACACATTATAAAAATCGGCATACTCAACACTTTGCCAAGAAATAGTTTTCCCATCTTCATCATTGAGTGCAATCGAAGTGTTTGCAAGCCTAAGCGTAGGCGTAAAACTTGTTGCTTTTCCGTAATCCCCAGCTAAAATCCCCGATGGATCAACATAGCAAACCTGAACATCATAAGTCGTTCCTAAGTGCAATTTATCATCAAGTAAATCTTGAGTTATTTCAAGCATATTTGATTCGCTGCTAATCACAACACTTTTACCATTTGCAGTAAATTTAAAGCGATAAGTTCGCTGATCTTCTTCAACTTTTGTTTTGACAAAAACCTGACGATCATAAGATTTAATTTCAACCTCGCCCGCTTGTCCCGGCTTTGATAAAAAGACTGCCAAAAGGCATGCTGTAAGCACAAGAACAACGCCCACAATTACGGGAATCAATATCATCAAAAGTTTACGATTTTTTGAAGGCTTTTTTGAAGGCTTTTTTGAAGCATTTTCTGCCTTATTTGTATTTTTCTCTTTTTCTTTCACAACAATATTATACAACAAAGCAAAAAAGTTAACAAACGAATTTAATTTAAAAATTAATATTGACAAAATTATACTGCTGTGGTAAAATATACGTATAAATGGAGGCAAAAATGATTAATTTCAATTTTTTAACACCTTTCCAACTCACAACATTCGTTCTTGGAATCGTATTTTCAATTTTGACAATAGGCATGGTATTCTATACACTTAGACGTCCAAGCGGATATAGAAACACAGTTTTAAAAGTAATCTTCACATTCATCTTACCTGGAGTTACAATGATGCTTTGGTTTGCGTGCGTATTCGCAGCATACGGAATCTTTGAATCAAACGAACTTTACATTATGCTCTTATCACTCGGATGTGGAGCAGCAATTTCAGGACTCACCTTCTTAGTAGCATGGCTTATCAACAGAAACTATGGCAAAACAACAGCTGAAGAAGAAGCAGACGAAGAAGCAAAAGCAATCGAAGAAACAGACAACGCTGAAACAACCGAAACAACTGAAGAAGTTAAACCTGTTGAAGAAACAGAAACTCAATCAGACGAAAGAGCAGGCGACGAAGTAGTTGAAAAAACAACAGCCGAAGAAAACAACGAAGAAGTAAGCGTAGACGAAACTGAAAATGCTGAAGAAAACACTGAAACAGAAGTTACTCCAGAAGCGGAAGTTGAAGAAAACATCGAAGAAACAGTTGAACCTGAAAACACAGATGAATCAGTTGAAGAAACAGTTGAACCTGAAAACACAGATGAATCAGTTGAAGAAACAGTTGAAATTGAAGAAGTTGAAAACGATGATGAAAATAAAAATGACTAATATTTAGTCATTTTTTTATTGCAAAAAACCAAGAAATACACACTAAAAAAGAAATAAAAAAGAAATAAAAAAACGGCCGCTATCAGCCGTTTTTATTATTCTATTTTGTTATGCTTCTTCAGGTGGAGCAACATAGCTTAAATAAGGTTTTCTTAAATTTATTTCTTTATCCATTGCTGAAAAATCCTGCTGGAATCTTGTTTTTGAATAAACTGTAATTGCACCCTTAAGTCCTGGGCTTGTAAATTCTTCATCACGAATAATTCTTCTAAGTTTTCCTGTGCGTTTGTTGATTACAAAAGTCAATTTATAATCTTGATATGTCGCAATGCTAAGTTCTGAGTTGCTGCAATAGTAATATTTGAAATTTTCTGGCAATTTGTTGATTTTGTATGAAACTGTTACATAGTTGTATGTCTTATCTTTTTTGGTGTTGTAGTTTGTAACCTTAACTGTATTATTGCTTATTTCAAGTGGAAATTCCATACAGTAAATTGCAATAAATCTGTTTTTCCCTTTCTCAACAGTAAATTCGTCTGCACCTCTTGTTCCAGATGTCAAATCATAAGTTTGAGCAGCACGATTGTAATTGTTTGTGTAAACATAATTTACTTTGTTTGCTGAGGCATCAACATTGACAGCACGATATTGGTTTTGAAGTAATCCATATTGATTTACAAGCGCTTTAACGATAGGTGAAACTTCGTTGTCTTTGTAATAGAGATATGTTTCTTCTAATCCGTTTCTTCCACTTCTAAGCAGGTTTCCAGTCGCATATTGATTGAGCGAAAGTGCAACTCCTTGGAAAACTCCCCTGTTTGCTACTGTGTAAGTGAAAGTCGATTGACTGCCTTTACCGTTGTTGTAAATGTTGATCGCATAGTTTATAAGGTCGATAGGATCTGTTGGAATGACTACCTCATTGCCGCTATTGTTGGTATCGCTTGTATCATTTTCTCCCGGAGCGTCAGGTTCTTCTGGGTCGATTGGATCCACCACCACAGAATCATCCGGAACATCAGCAGAAGCAGTAGAATCCGTGAAAAAGTTCATTCCGATGTAAACACTCGCCAGAATGACTAAAAACCATAAAAGTATCTGATACTTTATTCCTCTTTTGACTTTTTCTTTTTTCATACTTTCTTATTTTATTCAAAATGCTTGTCCAACGTTACGATGTGACAAGCATTTATAAACGGCTTAATTTTACCTTTGTTATTATATTCTATAAATTATCTGCTAAAATCACGTTTTTGTTAACTTTTGTAAAGGATTGCTCAATTGTGATTGCCGATTGGACAGCCATCGTTCCCAAAGCAGGCACATTGATTGCAGTTGAATGCAAAAGTTCATTCCTTCTAATTTTTGAAATGTAACCCGTATTTTTATTGATCACAAATGACATTTCAATTTTCTTGTAACTAATGTCTTTCATTTGGTTTGTTGAGGTGTAAAATTTCAAGAAGTTTTCAGAAAGTGAAGCAAAATTATTTATTGAAACTGTGATTGTTCGATAAGTTTTGCTTTTCTTGGAATCGTCTTTAATAATCATACAATTTTTCTTTGTAAGTTTGATTGGATAATCTTGCGTATACAAAACTTTAAATTCGTCGATCGCATTGTTGATGTCTTTTATTTCGTTTCTATATGCTGCTGCTACGTTATAAGTTTTTGCTGTGTAACTGTAATCTTTTGTTTCGATAACATTTACTTGGCCGGTTGCTTGGTTGTCATAGAATCCTCTGAAGTATCTAGCAAGCATGCCGTCACCTGTTCCCGAATAGTTTGAATAGTAATAATCTTTTTGGATTCCCACCTTCTCGCCTTTTGAGTTAACACCGCGTGAAATAACGCTTGTAAGGTTTTGAGTTGGTTGAATTCCTTTAAGTGCATCTGACAATGGAGTATTGACAATTGAAGAATTGAATGTGCTTTCATAACCTGTTCCATTATTTAAAATGTCAAGGCCATAATTAATAAGTTCAATCGCGTCGCTTGGAAGGTCAACATCTTCGTCGCCGTCATCTTCGTCGCCGTTGTCAATAGGCAAATCTGGATCTTCAGGATTTGTTGGATCTTCAATAGGTTCTTCTTGCGCTGATCCGCCGTTATTGGCATTTGAGCTTGATTGAGTAAAAAAGAGACCCATGCCAATGTAACAACAAACAAGGGCAACAAGTCCTATAACTATTAAATTATATCTAATCTTTTTAAAACTCATAATTCAGTTCTATCAAAAACCCAAAAAAGGGTGCGTTAAATATTCTATTTAACGACCCTAATATAACACAAATTATTACACGTGTCAACACAAATTGATAAAAATTCCATAAATTCTTTATTTATGCATATTCGCTATTTGACAATAATATTCACAATTCGACCTGGAACGATAATTTCTTTTAGGATATTTTTGCCTTCCAAGAGTGGTTTCACGCGGTCATTTGCCTTTACCACTTTTAAAATTTCGTCATTCGCGGCATTTGCAAGAATATTCATTCGTGTGATGATTTTGCTGTTTACTTGAACGGCAATTTCAACGCTTGAACGAACAAGTTTTGTCTCATCACAAACAGGATAAAGTTGGTTGTGAATTGAGTATTCTTCGCCAATATCCTGCCATAATTGCTCAGAAAAATGAGGTGCAGCAGGCGCAATAAGACGGACAACATCTTTTGCAACACTCTTTGCTAAAACGCCGTTTTTGCGCTCATTTTTGTCGTATTTATACATGGCGTTGACAAGTTCCATAAGCCTTGCAACTGCTGTGTTAAACGAAAAATCTTCAAAACCTGCGCGCATTTCTTTCACGCAATATGCTCGTGCATACTCTAAGTCTTGCTCTTCACTTCCATCCAAATCGGCATTGTCGTCACCAAGAGCACACCATTTTTTAACAATTCTCTCAACTCTTTCCATGAAAGCGGTCATGTGTTTAAGACCCTCGTCGTTCCACGGTCCGCCGTCTATATAGTTCATTGAGAACATCATTGTAAGTCTGAGTGCATCACTGCCGAATTCATTTACATATTCGTCAGCTGTTTTCCCGCCGTTACGCTTGCTCATCTTCTTGCCGTCGCTGCCAAGCACCATTCCTTGATGAACAAGGCGCTTGAAAGGCTCTTCAAAATTGATAAGTCCTAAATCATGTAAGAACATTGTGATAAATCTTGCATACATAAGGTGCGCGGTTGCGTGTTCTACCCCACCTACATAAGTATCGATAGGTCCAACTTTGTTGGCTTTTTCTGATGAGAAAATTTCTTTATCGTTGCGAGGGTCGATATATCTAAGATGATAGAAGCTTGAGCATACAAAAGCGTCAAGCGTGTCAGGGTCGCGTCTAGCAGGCGCGCCGCAATGTGGGCATTTGACGTTCATATAGCTTTCAACCTTTCCAAGAGGGCCTTCGCCTTCTGGTTTATAGTCGTGAATGCGAGGTAAAATTACTGGAAGGTCACTTTCTGGAACAGGAACAGTTCCGCAGTGTGGGCAATAGATGATAGGAATTGGGCAGCCCCAATATCTTTGACGAGAAACCGACCAATCACGAAGTTTATAGTTGACTTTTCTGCGTCCTGCGCCAATTTTTTCAAGTTTTTCAGCGATTTTTTCTCTTGCTTCTTCACTTGTAAGCCCGTTAAACTCAGCCGAATTGATTAAACGGCCAGATTCTGTATATGGCAATTTTACTTGTTCGCCATTTTTACCTTCAATCACTTGAACAACTTTAACGCCATAAACTTTTGCGAAATCATAATCTCTTTCATCGTGAGCAGCAACGCCCATAACTATTCCGGTTGCATATGTTGCAATTACGTAATCGGCAACAAATAAAGGCACTTTTGCGCCCGTGAGTGGATTGATAACATATGTCCCAGTAAATACACCCGTCTTTTCATTGTTTGTGCTTGAACGAGCGATTTCGTCTTTTTTTGCTGCTTGGGCAACATATTTATCAACTTCCGCCTTGCGATCAGAAGTTACCAACTTTGAAAGCATTGGATGCTCTGGTGCGATAACCAGCCAGCTTACACCATAAATCGTGTCAACTCTAGATGTGAATACTGTAAGTTTTTCTTTGCCGTCTTCTGTTTTAAAATCAACTTCACAACCCACCGATTTGCCGATCCAATTCTTTTGAAGAATTTTGGTTTTTTGAGGCCAGTTAATTTTATCAAGTCCGCTTAAAAGACGTTCGGCATAATCTGTGATTTTAAAGAACCATTGTTTCATGTTCTTTCTCACAACTTCTGTCCCACAACGTTCACAAAGTCCATCAACAACTTGTTCATTTGCAATCACCGTGTTGCAAGATGGGCACCAATTCACAGGCGCTTCTTTTTGATAAGCAAGTCCCTTTTTATAAAGTTGAACAAAAAGCCATTGTGTCCATTTATAATATTCGGGTTTGCATGTGATTATTTCGTTTTCCCAGTTGAATGTTGCACCGATGTTGCGGAGTTGCTCTTCCATAACGTGTATATTGTGGAAAGTTGAATCTTCTGGGTGTATTCCTGTTTTTAGCGCAAAGTTCTCAGCAGGAAGACCAAAGCTATCAAATCCCATAGGTTGAAAAACATTATAACCTTGCATACGTTTAAATCTTCCAAAACTATCCGACAGCCCAAAATTCCACCAGTGACCAAGGTGAAGATTTAAACCACTTGGATATGAAAACATCTCTAGCAAATAATATTTATTGTCAAGTTTTGTTTCATCAAAACGATAAAGCCCGTCTTTCTCCCACTTTTCATTCCATTTTTTCTCTATCTTTGCATAGTCCATGCCCTCATCTCCTTTAACCTGATTATTTTAGCACTCAACCCCACCTTTTGTCAAATAAACGCGCGACATTTGCAAGCGGAAAGCGCCCTTGCCGCTTGGCCCTTGCTTTGCGCAGGTAAAAGCAAGGGCTGGCTCCGCGCCCTAGCGGCGCGCAGCCCAAATGTCGCACCCCTTGTCACTTCGTTTGAGTAAAAATCTAAAAAACAAATTATTTTTAATCAAATATTAAAAATTTGTTGACAAATCAGATAAAAACCAGTATAATAACAAAGTCTAAAATAAATCTTTCCATAGACAGCAAGTGCTTAGTCGTAAATGCAAACTGCATGCTTGCCGAGGGAAAAGGATGAATATGAGTTTATATCTCTTGCCCTTTTTCTTTGGCGCAAGAGATTTTTTTTAGAAAAACACAAAACAAAAATTTAAAAAGGAGGAAAGTAATGAGTGCTAATTTTGAAGCAAAGAAACTGGTAGTCGCAGAAATTAAAGAAAAGCTTTCAAAAGCAAAATCAGTAACTTTTGTTGACTATCGTGGACTTACTGTTGAAGAAGACACTAAAATGCGTAAAGAGTTCAGAGAACACGGCGCAGAATACAAAGTGTATAAAAACAGACTTATGCTCCTTGCACTTAACGAACTCGGAATAACAGGTGCCGAAAAATACCTTGAAGGCACAAGTGCCGTTGTTTTTGGGTATGACGACGAAGTATCACAAGCAAAAATCGTATGTGATTATGTAGACAAAACCAAAAAACTTAGTATCAAATTTGGTTTACTTAATGGACAGAGCGTTGAAGGCAAGGAAATCGAAGCTCTTGCAAAACTTCCAAGCAAAGAAGTTCTTGTTGCAAAGCTTCTTGGAACACTTATGGCCCCTATCTCTGGGCTTGCTAGAGTTCTTAATGCCCCAACCCAGGGGCTTGCAATTGCTCTTAATGCAATTGCCACAAAGTAATCGGAAAATCCGATAAAAAATTTTAGGAGGAAAATAAAATGGCAGATATTAAAAATCTTGTTGAAGAAATCAAAAAACTTACAATCGTTGAAGTAAGCGAACTTGTAAAAGCTCTTGAAGAAGAGTTTGGAGTAAGCGCTGCAGCTCCAGTTGCAGTTGCTGCTGCTCCAGTTGCTGGTGCTGCACCAGCTGCTGCTGCAGAAGAAAAAACAGAATTTAACGTAGCTTTGAAAGAAGTTGGAGCAAACAAAATTGCTGTAATCAAAGCAGTTAGAGAAATCACAGGTCTTGGACTTAGCGAAGCAAAAGCTCTCGTTGACAATGCACCAAGCGTAATTAAAGAAAACGTTCCTACAGCTGAAGCTAAAGAAATGGAAGCTAAACTTAAAGAAGCTGGCGCAACTGTAGAACTTAAGTAATCAAATTGGCTTAAAAAATCTTTGTTTTGTGTTAAAAAAAAACTTGTCGCTCCCGGCAAGTTTTTTTTATTTTATTTCATGACCAACCCAAAAACGCTTATGAATTTTTAACAACAAAAAACCTTGCAGCAAGTGCAAGGTTTTGTATATTAGGGTTATTCTTGTGTTCCTTCCCCTTCTTCTGTTTCAAATGTTGCAAGAGCATTATCAACTTCAAGAAGGTCAGCTTTGATTTGTTCGTTTTGTGCTTTCAAAATGAAATACATTTTTTCAAGAACTGGGAATCTGTCTTTGTTTGATTCCATAACTTCGTGGCAATGTTGAACTGAAAGTTTAAGTCCATCAAGAAGATCAAGTTCTTCAGCAAGTTTCTTTGCTTTTTCTTCGTCGATGTCTTCATAGTTGTTTACGCCATAAAGCATAACTTTTTGTTTAGCAACGATAGCTTCTTTTCTGCGAAGTTTCTTTTCGTCGTTTGCAAGAGTTTTGTTAACTTTTGCAAGTGGAATGTATTCTTTTTTGCAGGCTTTGAGTTCTTTTTCGTTGTCTTTGAGTCTAGCTTCAAGTTCAGCTTTTTGAGCTTCATAATCTTCTTTTGTTCCAGAAACAACAGTTTTTTCTTCTGCTTCTGTGTTTTGAAGTTGTGTTGCAAGAGCTTCATATCTTGCTCTTTCTTCTTCCAAAGCTTTCTTAGCTTGTTCAAGTTCAGCCTTGATTTGTTCTTTTTCTTCGTCAACTTCAACTGTTTCTTCAACAGTTTCTTCAACTTCTGGCTCAACGTCTTCTTCAGCTTCTTCAGCTTCTTCTGACTCTTCTTCGGTTTGTTCTGGCTCTTCTTCGATTTGTTCTTGCATACGTTTTAAGATTTCAGCTTTTCTCTTTTCTAAAGCTGCTCTTGCTTCTGCAAGTTTTTCTTCTTCAGATTTTTCTTCTGTTTTTTCTTCAACTTTTTCGTCAGCGTTGTATTCTTCAACAACTGGAGTTGCTTCTGCAACAGCTGATTCTTCTTTTGCGTCTTCAATTACTGCTTCAGCAAGTGGAGATTCTGCTTTAAGTTCAGCTTGGTCTTCAGCAGGCATTGCTTCAACCTTTTTAGCAAACTTTTTAGCTGAGTCCTTTCTTTTAAGTTTAACTCTTTCTTCTTCCCCTTTAGGATTTACGATAGACATAAGAAGATCACCAAGGAAGAAAATCAAAAATCCGCCAGCGATAATGATTCCCAAGATAATCACAACATTAAGAATAACTGTACCCATAATTTTTACCTCTTTTTTGTAATTTTTTTATGTTTTCAAGGTTTTGACCTTGTAAAAACCAATTTGGTGGAGACGGCGGGAATTGAACCCGCGTCCGAAACAAGTTTAAAAAGCCTTTCTCCGTGTGCAGTTTGTGTTTGAATTTAAATTGAGAATAGTCCACAAACAAATTTTCTCAATCGAACCTATAAAATTTCAATTTTTAACTCAAGGTATTGCTAAAAATCGCTATCCACTTTTAGTTTGACGCTTTGGCTATCCAAAGTGGAAAGACATCCATAAGCGACTGTTAGGCAGCAGCCTTTACAGTTTGATAGTTATTATTTGCGTTTATTTTTTTGACCAGTTTTTAGGTTTCAAGTCATCAACCACACGCTTTATACTTTTCTCACTCACCCCGTCGAAACCTTATCGCCCCCGCTGCTTTAAATATCTGTCAACTTCTCGCGCTGTTGACTTGTCTTTCAAAGCGTCACGTTTGTCAAAAAGCTGTTTGCCTTTTGCCAGTCCAATTTCAACCTTAACTTTACCTTTTAAAAAGTAAACTTTGGTTGCCATGATTGAAAATCCCTTTTCTTTAACTTTACGTTCAAGTTTTTCAATCTCGGCTTTATGGAGCAATAATTTTCTGTCGCGCCGTTCATCAGGTTTGAAGGCTGATGTTGAGTCATACAACTTAATATAAGCGTTTTTCAAAAAAATTTCACCGTTTTTTACAAACACGAAACTTTCATTCAAACTCATACCATTAAGTCTGAGTGACTTTACCTCACTTCCTTCCAGCACAATGCCGGCTTCGGTCAGATCTGAAATGAAATAATTGTGATAGGCTTTTTTATTTGAAGCGATCAACTTTATTTCGTTATTCATTATAACACCTTTATTGAATGATTTCAAGACCCTTTTTTAATTTTTTTTAATTATTTGTGCTTTTTTTGCTATTTTTCTGGCACAAAATCGACTTTTCTTGTAAATAAATTGACATTGACAAGTTTTACGCGCATCTTGTCGCCAATTCTAAATGCATGTTTTTGACCTTTAATTTCCATCGAACGCTCAAAGAACAAATATGCGTCTTGCGGCAGGTCTTCAATCTTCACCAGCCCTTCAACTGAGTTTTCAAGACCAACAAAAACACCGTAATTTGTCACGCTTGTAATCGTCGCGTCAAACACTTCTCCAATGCGGTCTTTCATCAAATATGCTCTCCAAAGATCGTCAACTTCCCTTTCCGCTTTTTCGCTGTTGCGCTCTTGCAAAGAGCTTTGATCAGCACTTTCCATAGTGAACTCATCAAGCTCTTCTTTGCGCGATTTAGTCAGCTTTTTATGCAAAACTTCTTTAATAATTCTGTGAATTGTCAAGTCAGGATAGCGGCGAATTGGCGATGTGAAATGACAATAATTTTCAAGAGCCAAGCCAAAATGCCCTAAATTTTCATTTTTATAAACCGCTTTTTGCATACTGCGCAAAATAATTTTGTTTGCGGCTTCTTCATAGGTTTTGCCCTTAATTAAATCAAGCAAACTTTGAATATACTTTGGCGAAACCACTTTTGGCAGCGATGGACATGACACGCCAAGCCCCGCCAAGAACGACAAAACAGCCTTTGATTTTTCGATTGTAGGTTTTTCGTGAACACGATAAACAAAAGGCACGCCAGCAATTGAAAAATGTTTTGCGACCGTTTCGTTTGCAAGGATCATAAATTCTTCGATAAGTTTGTGCGCATCGTTTCTCTCGCGTTTTTTCACGTCGACAACATAGCCTTTGTCGTCAAAGACAAATTGTGGCTCAGGAATATCAAGATCAAGCGCTCCACGTTTAACGCGATTGTTTTCAAGTGTTTTAGCAAGTTCTGCCATCAGCATAATCTCTTTTTTCAAGCCTTGCGCCTTCTTTGTGGTCGGTCTTCCCTCAATAACTGCAAAAACTTCGGTGTAGGTCAAGCGCGCTCTGCTTTTGATCACGCTTTCAACAATTTTATGGTCTTGAACTTCCCCATCTTTTGTCACGTGCATAACGCATGAAAGAGTCAATCTCTCAACACCTTCGTTGAGCGAGCAAATGCCGTTTGACAAACCTACTGGAAGCATAGGCAAAACAGACGTTGGAAAATATGTGCTTGTTGCACGTTCGTAAGCGACCTGATCAAGCGGAGATCCAACTTTAACAAACTCGCCCACATCGGCAATGTGCACTTCAAGTTCATATCCATCGGCAAGTTTTTTAATTGAAACAGCGTCGTCAAAGTCTTTGGCATCTTCCCCGTCAATCGTGAAAGTTGTGAGTTTTGTAAAATCTTCTCTGCCTTTTTTCTGCTTTGCCGAAACAGGTTTGTTGAGTTTGTTTGCAATTTCTTCTATTTCGTCATCAAATTCTTCATACAAATTATGGCTGCGAATTATCGCTTTTTCAAGCACTTTAATATCGTTTTCATTGCCCAAAATTTCAACAACTTCGCCAGAAATCTTGCCATTGTCGCGGCGGACAAGCCTTACAACAACCTTTTGATTGAGCATTGGTTTGATTGCCGTCTTTAAAATAGGAATTTTAAAAGAAATTTTTTGATTGTCTGGTTCTAAAAACAGATTGCGACTGACTTTTACAACAGTTCCCACAATTTTTTTAACAGGTTTTACAACCTTGACAACTTCACCCTCTTTGCCGTCATCTTGCGCGAAAAGTTTGATTATAACATCGTCTCCGTCAATCGCTCCGTTTGTGCGATTTCCTGGAATAAATATATCCTCCGCCCCACCTATGTCGCAAAAAGCATAACCCTTGGCGCTTCCCATAAAGTGTCCTTTCACATAGCCGTGTGAGGGTATTGTGATAAACTTTCCGTTTCTAACCTCAAAAATATCGCCAGAAGCAAGCAATTTTTTAAATTCAGTCTGAATTACTTCCTGTTTTTTGCCTAGCGCTGTTGATAAAAATAAAAAAAGATTGTCTGGTTTTGAATAAACCAAACTATCTTTCGCAACTATTTCTTTAATTCTCTCTGTTAATGTCATGCTGTCTTGTTAAATATCTCTGTAACGAAATAAATGATTACACTAACCGCAATAATTGATGCGCAAACGATTGTGATAATCTTCAATTTTCCATCACGAGAGCCACCCTTGTTTTTTGTGTAATAACTTTCTTGAATTCCAGTGATTGGATCCCCGCCTTCTGAGCTGTTTGATTGAAGCAAGCAAGTGATGATGATAACAATAGCGCAAGCAATGATCAAAAAGAACAGAACGTATCTCATTATTGGGAGAACCGTTGTAACAAAATCTGATTGGATTTCATCTGCGAGCATAGGTAAAAAATTCATGTAAAACTCCTTTATTTTTAATGCTTAATGCATATGTAAACTAACATAGTTGTGACTAATGCGAGAAATATGAATGAGAAAAATTTAAATTTAAACTTGCCACCAAGCAAGCCTTTAAGAAAACTTGTTCCATACATACACATAAGTGACACAAGAACAATCGTAACGATAGCAAACGTCATTGAGTCCCAACCTCTGATCCAGTTGTCAAGGTCGGAGAAAACGTTGCCAAGCATTGCAAAACCCATTCGCCTTCCTCCTCTAAAAATCATAAAGATTATAAACAAAATATGACCATTTGTCAACCATTATATGAGCAAAAAAGGTCGTAATCCAGCAGAAAATAAAAAACTCGCGAATTTTTGCGAGTTTTTAAAATAAACAACCAATGTTTTTGTTATAATGTAGGCACAGTTGGCTTATTATAGTTAAAAGTGTTTTGGCTATTGCGCATTTCATGAGCTTCTTCAACAAACATAACTTGACGAGACTTTTTAATTTTGTTTACCTTTACCTTTTTAACGTTGACATTGTTTGGATATCTAAAACTAGATTTTCCAGGTGTGTTTGAGCTTTGCATAATTTCCTCCCTTTGTATATGTTTCAATTAAAGCACATTTTCTCATACATGTCAATAGTAAAATTAAAAAGTTTCGACTTTTACTGCAATAAAACATTCTAAATAATTGACAACGGACAAAAATATTGATATTATAAACAAGCAACAAATAAATGCTGGTGTGGCTCAGCGGTAGAGCACCACCTTGGTAAAACAAAAACAGCACTTTTTAATCACTCAAATTCACCGTAAAAATCATTCAAAAACAGCACTATGCTGGTGTGGCTCAGCGGTAGAGCACCACCTTGGTAAAACAAAAACAGCACTTTTTAATCACTCAAATTCACCGTAAAAATCATTCAAAAACAGCACTATGCTGGTGTGGCTCAGCGGTAGAGCACCACCTTGGTAAGGTGGGGGTCACGGGTCCGATTCCCGTCACCAGCTCCATTTTTTATAGGGGGTCTTTATGTTAGATTTTGCAGGAAGATTTAGTAATGCAGAACTACTTATAAAGCAAGGAAAATACTGGAGTGTGGTTTTTCGTGAAAGCACAACAACTCTTGGCAATTGTATAATCATTTGCAACAGACAATGCCCTTCTATGGGAGAACTTACTGCCGACGAAATGGCAGAATTTCCCTGCATTTGCAAATGGTACGAGGACAAAGTAAAACGACTATATGGTTGCGACAAATTCAATTATGTCGCAATGATGATGAAAGAAGAATTTGTCCATTTTCATGTTATTCCAAGATACAGCAAACCAGTAGAAAAATACGGCTTAACTTGGGTTGATGAAGATTGGCCAAAAGGTACAAAACTCAACAAAATCGAAGTTCCAAACGACGTGAAAAAACAAATAATAAACGACTTAAAAAACAATTAAATCTAGGGGGTATTATATCTCCCATCAACAATTACACTCATTAGAAAACCACTAAAAGCCTTTGTTTTAGCGGTTTTTTATTTGCAAATTTTTAGAACACAACTCTCTTCAAAAAATACATTAGGTACACAAAATCGTCATTTTAGGTACACGATTTAATCCGTTTTTTTCTTTCTCGCAGCTTCGAATTTCGCAATCATTGTCGGATTATCTTTTGTTAATTTTTTTATTGAAAGGTCTTCAACTTTGTTATTCGCCAATCTTAATTGATTTTGCGATCCTAGCAAGGCTTCTTTTATTTTGTTTAAATGATCGATAGATTTATCTATTTCATCAATGGCCATTGCAAATTTTTTAGTAGCCAGTTCGTAATTTCTACCAAATTGATTTTTAAAGTCTGTCATTTGTTCTTCAAAATTTGAAATGTCGATATTTTGACTTTTTAGTTCAATTAATTGCTTTTGATATTGAGCGCTATTTAATGATATATTCTTAAGTAAAGTTAAAAGTGGGATAAAAAATTGAGGTCGAATAACATACATTTTGTCATATTTATATGATACATCAACTATGCCTTGATTATACAGTTCATTATCTCTCTCAAGAAGAGATACTAGTACAGCATATTCACATTTTTTTTCTTTTCTATCCTTATCTAACTCTTTAAAGAAATCCTCGTTTTTATGTTTTGTTGCTGTCTCATCATTTTCATTTTTCATTTCAAACATAACAGATATAAATTCTATTTTTTCATCTGTATAATCTCTATAAATATAATCACCTTTACTACCTGTCTTTACGTCATTATCTTTTTCAAAATAAGCATTTTTAAATGCTGTAGCCCTTAATCTATTAAATTCAATTTGGCAATGCTGTTCAAGAGTTTCTCCAACCATTTTTGTCGATTGTCGAGCTTTTAAATCTTTATAATACGCAATTTCATCATCCTTTCTCTTTAATTCGTTTTGATGGTTAATATCAGAAGTCTCAACATTTAATTTTAATTCATTTATTTCTTTTTCTTTGTCAGATAATAATTTTTGTATTTCCAACTCTTTATCTTTTTCATTATTGTCAATTTTTGATTGTAGCTTTAACTTTTCTGTTTCAAATTCATGTTTTAAATTTGACATTTCTGTATTTTTTTCGTTTTCAGAGTCTTTAAGCTTGGAGTTTAATTCTATTACTTGTTTTTCTAAAAAATTAAGTTTATCCTTTTCTTCTTCTTTTGCCTTTGCAACAGCAAGTTCGACATCTTTAAGAGAAGATTCTTTTAATGATTGTTCTCTTGATTTTAATTCTTTATTGAATTCGTCATTTCTAACTTGGCTAATTAATAGATTATAATTTGTTTCATCTATTTCAAAAACTTCACCACATTTAGGACACTTAATTTCGCCCATATTTTCTTCTCCCTTTATCTTGTTTTAAATTCATATTTTGTTTTGCAATTTCTCATAATAAAACTATTTAATCCAACACCTTTTTCTGCAAGTATTTTCATTTGGTTAACATTATCAATTCCTGCTGATTGATTTGAATATCTATAAATTGATCCATCTCCAAACTTAACATCAATATATGTCAAGCCAATTTCATAACTTAAAACGTTTGAATTCCCACCTAAATTTTTATAACTAATCACTTTTACTCCTCCTATAATGTAGTCTATATCTTATTATTATCACATTTGTTTAATTTTTTCAATACTTTCGACAAAATTCGTGCTTTACATTTCCATATCACTTTCGCGTTTACGCTTACGTTCTTTGCGTTCTTAAATTTTTATGATATTTTCGCAAATTTTTAGCCATTTTACTATAAATTTGCGATTTTTTATTTGGCTAACTTTATCTTTTGATTACACCTATCGTTAGAATTGATGTTTAGTAATGTTTGAAATTTAGCCATCAATTATTTGCTCTTTTTTACTTAAAAGGAGCAAACTTTGAACGAATTTAAAGATGATAAAGTTGTGGCTTTTGCTGGGCATAGATATGAATGGCATTGTATTGGTGTTGAAAATAAATTGCCCAAAGTTCTAGAAGATTTAATCAATAAAGGATACGCCATCTTTTATGATGGACACTATGGAGCATTTGATGAAAAGTGTGCACACGCAGTCTTACAATTAAAACATAAATATCCGCACATCAAACTAATTCGTATTTTAACATATTATCATCACGACCAAGAAAAATATGATTTGCCATCGTGCTATGATGATTCAATACTTCCAGAGATAGAAGAATTGCATTACAAACAAAAAATCACAAAAAGAAACGAGTGGATAATAGACCACAGCGACATTCTCGTTTGCCACATAGAAGAAACCTACAAAAGTGGAGCCTATCGCACTTTAAAATATGCTCAAAAACAAAACAAACCAATAATTTACATATAAAAAGAAGACTTTAATCAGTCTTCTTTTTTACGTTATTATATAATACAATACTTTTGCTGTCTCTTATTAAAAGCTTCTATTCCACCTTCTAATATGTTGCAGACCTTATCTTTGATAATTGGATTTTCCAAAGAACCAGATTCGTATGAAATATATCCATCAGTTCTTCTATTACTATACGAAGCGATTATAACTTCTTCAGAATCGGTATTTACAACTAAATTAGGATTATGTGTTGCGATTATCAATTGTCTTTTTTCTTTAATAGATTTAAACTCTTGCACCAACTCATCAAAAATTGATTTGTTATCTAAATTATCTTCAGGTTGGTCTATTAATAATGGACAAGTTTTATTACTTAATCTTAGCAACAATTTCAATAATACAATTCCTTTTTGACCTGTAGATAATTGCGATATTTCCATACCATTAAATTGGATTGTGTAATTTATAGTTATAAAACTATCGGTTAGTGCTAATTTTATTAAATCATATTTGTCATGCATGCCCTTAAAAGAAGTCTTTTTTGATAAATCCTTTTTTATTAGCAAACTTTCATTTTTATCATTAACTAATATATTTATTAATTCTTGAACATCTTCTTCTTTCAAATCAGCATTATCAGTATTCATTATCTTAGTAAAATGTTTAACTAAGTGCTTTCGAATATTGTTTTTTATTTCATCTTCATTAAGACCTTTTAGATTTATAATTTCTAATAGATTATTTAATATTTCATTTTCTTCAATGTTGAAACTTGCTATTAACTTAATTTTTGTTTTTCCAACATTTCCAATAGTTTGTTCCAATTTGCTTTGAAGAGTCTTGTATTTTTCTAACAATCGTTTCTTTAAAATTATTATTTTCAAATATTCCTGTAATATAGATTTTATTATCTCAGAATATTGAGCTTTTTCTTGTTTTAGTCTTTCTAGCGTTTGTTCAGAACTCTTTTTTTCGTCATTTAATTGATTTAGTTCTTCTTTCCATTTATCATATATTTTCATTGCTTCTTGACTTGTGTAAATTTGCTTTTCAATTTTTTCTAACTCTTCTTTATATAGCGTATGTTTTTGTTCTAATTCAATTTTAATTTTATAAATAGCATCAGCTTCTGTTCTTAATTTATTTAGGAATTCAGATGAAACATTAGAGTCTATTTTAAAATTTAATTTTTCAAAATCAACACAATCATATTCTTTGATTAAAGCAGTTTTTAATTCTTCTATCTTTAATCTTAAATTCTCTTTTATTGTATTTTCCAATTGAATATGTTGATTATGCTTTGTTTTTGCATTGGTCAGTTCAGTATCTATTGATGATAATTCTTTTACCTTATTATCATATTGTTTCAAAAGTTCATCGCTCACCTTGTGAATTTTAGGTCTCAATTTTTTCTGTTTATCTATTTTTTGTATGAGACTAGCATATTTCTCGTTTTCAAAATCAGTTTGAGCTAACGAAGCTTCTAATGCTTTTAAAAATTCTATGTTGGTATTTATCAACATTTTCGAATTTTGCAAATCTTCATTTATATTATTTATTTCTTCATCAAAAATTATATTTTCTATAAACTTTTGCATTTCTTTTCTATCTTCGCAATATTTAGCCAATGATATTGGGGATATATATTCTACATTTGGTATTTGTAGTCCATGATTTATATCAACATGAGTAACTTCATCTATACTGTAATTTTTACTTGCTATACTTACATTTTTTAAATTGTCGTATGCTCTTAGTAAAAAACTGGAATTTTCTCTATTATTTAAACCATATGCCAATGAAATAATATCCAATAATGCCGTTTTACCTGAACCTTTTTCACCAATAATTGATACTAAACCTTTATTAAACTCTATCTTGGACTCATTAAACATTTTTGTACCTGAAATGCTTAAACATTCTAGACATGTATTTGTTTTTGATAATGCGGGATTAAAATCCTTTATATTCACTCTTGACTGAGGTTCATATTTAATTTGCTTTAACCCTTCAAATGTTACATCTGCCTTTATCCACGTTGGTGGGTTATTATATGAATTAACATTATGGTTATCCGACCCGATAATTATAGGAAGTCTCATATTTATATTTGGAAATACAATTTTATCATAATTTTCTAAATCTTTTTGATTTCCTGTTTCAAGTATATCTATATCTAAAAGCATATCTTGCTTTTGTTTTTGTTTCGAAGCAAAATGATTACAAATGTTTTCTATTGAATTTGATTTATGTCCAGCATGTACTGAAATTAAAGCATTACATTCTTTTGCTGCTTTTATAAAATTATTATAATCAACATATGTTTCTTGTAATGATGTTAAATCTTTTTTTTCATAAGCTTCTTCATCTAGACTTAATGGATATAAAAATTTTCTATTAATAATATCCTCTTCCACATTGTCTGGGAATATAGCAATTATATGAACAGTTTCTTTTCCGCCTAAATTTGTGGTTGTTTCTATTCCTCTAAAAAAATGTATCATATTGTTTGCTATTGTATTTAGTTCTTTTATTCTTGCAAAATCAATATGATGATGGTCAGTTATTGCAACAGCAGAAACATTGTTTTCTATTAATTTATCAACTATTTGTTGGTTTGTAACACTTTTATCTTTATAATCATATGAAGATTGGGTGTGAAAATGTAAATCCCATATTCTCCATTCTGAGCCTTTTGTATATTCCATAAATTTCTCCCTTGTTAAATTTTAAAATACTTTTGATTTTTGCTTGTTGGTTTGTCGGGTTCGGTCATTCCAATTAGTCCAGCATCTAAGGCAGGTTGCAAATAGTTTTTTCTGAATCCTAAACGAGATTTTAGGTTTAATTTTTCCATGAGCTCTATTGCTGATTGTGGATAACTTTCAATCACTTTCATAAGTTCTGCAATTTGATTGTTGATATGGTTATAGTGATTTCTAGTGTCGGTTATTATATCTTTAATTGCTTTGTTTATTACATCTAGCATAAACTCAATGAAAATATTAGATTTACCTTGACTAGTAGATAAAGTGATTGCATTGTAATAATCTTCTTGGTTATCTTTAATAATGCTTTCGATAGGTATCCAAGCAAATATTGGCTTCCAACTAGCAAGCAAAGCTGTTTGCCAAAGTCTTCCAGTTCTTCCGTTACCATCATTAAATGGGTGGATAAACTCAAACTCATAATGGAAAACGCTTGACTTAATTAGCATATTTGCATTGCTGTTTTTCACCCAATCAAAAAGTTGTCCTAACTGTTGTGGAACAAAATCTGCTGGTGGAGCAAGATGAACAACTTTGCCTTCTTGATTATAAACTCCAACTTGCCCTGAACGAAGACTTCCTGCTTTCTTTACAAGACCATTCATCATAATGCCGTGAATTTTCAATAAATCATCAATGCTATATGGATTTATTTCACTTAATTTTTCGTAAGCATTAAAAGCATTGTGAACTTCTTTAATATCTTTTTGTGGAGCAAGAACCCTTTTCCCATTGATAACATCTGTTACTTGTTCAATAGAAAGTGTGTTGTTTTCAATTGCCAATGAAGAGTGAATAGACTTTATTCTACTCACTCTACGAAGCCTTGGTAATTTTTCTAGTTCATTAACACCCGAAAGTTTGCCTAAATTTTCCATTATTTCGGAAACAAGTTCCAACATTTTATCAGTTATCTCGTAGGGTGGAATATATTTATCTTCCATTTAAAAACCTCACTTATTTTTGTACAAATAGATTATAACCAATAAAAAATAAAAAGTCAACATCTTGTATACTATCTTGTATACATTGTTGTATGTTAATTGTAAAAAGAATCTATTAAATCTAGGCTGTTTTGAAATTTAATACAAGATTTAACATTCTTTAATATTTTTCTCATATCATCATCAAAAGTTATTAATAAGTCATAATCATTTCCATAATAAAATTCCCTTATTATTTCATAATCCATAAAACTATTAGGTTTAATCTTCGCCGATTTAATCATTAATGAGTTTAATGTCTTTTTCAACCAGTACTCTTCAAATTCATTTTTCATATTCTTATCAACAAAATGTATTGACTGGCATATTTTAAATAACAAATATTGTTCCATTTCATCTTTCTTACGATTTTTAATATACCCATTATCCACTTCTTTCAATATTATTTTACAAACACTTAAATAACTGTCATCAAATTCTATACAGTCACAAAGATTATCTTTCAATATTTTTTTAGATAACTTTTTAAAATAAGAAATTACTTTGTAATAAGCATTTTTATCTTGATTTTCAAATAAAGTTTTTGCTTTTTTTAGTAGTTCATAATAGTATGTCATTAAGTTGGCAATAACCAGTATTAACATTTTTCTAATATCGGTAGCATTGTACTTGTCTTCATATAACAAATCCTTTAAATTTGATTTGACTATTTTCAAAATATGCTTATCAATAGATTTTTGAATAATTCCAAAGTGTTTTCTGAAATATTCCTTTTGTTCTGTTAAATCTTGTTCATAGTGGTCCAAAAATATTGTAGCTGAAGTATAAGCATAAATAATAACAAAAAACGAAATATTTATATATGTTTGATTTATTATTTCTTCTCCATAAATATATATAAGTTTGTTATAAAGTTCTTCTTCTCCAATATTTTGAGATTTTAGTCTATTATATTGTACATTTATTTCATCAGTTGCTTCCATAATTATTTTATTTGAACGCAAAAAATCCAAAACCTTTTTCTTTTCTTCAAATGTGAAACTTGATTTTAAGATTTCAAAAATAGTATACATTGAACAAGCACAATTCTTTGGCAATACATAGTTTCGCAAATTCTGAATTTTTAATTTCTCCTCTTTCTCAATACCTGATAATCTATATACTGCATTTGTATCCAATAAAATCATTTATTTAAACCTCATTATTAAATTAATACACAAATATTATATCATAATAAACTACATATTATATTGTTTTGCCTTAATGTTAATTAAAACCTTCAATTGTTTGATGTGCTAATTAAATCAGAACCGCTAACTTTTCTCTTAATTGTTTATCAACACCAAGAACTTTTGCATATTTCATTAGTTTAACAGTATCTTTGTTTGGTAGTTTTAAATAATTTTTTAATGCTTCTACTTGAATAAATTTATCTCCAATGTACTTATCACTAAACAAATCACAAATTGTTCTATGAATATCGTGACATTTTACAGTATTCCCAAACATTGTTTTTATTGTAGTAACACCCAAGTTATAGACATAATCACGTTCACGCACCAAAACAACATTGTTATTTCGCGAATCCTTTGCATAATAATTTAATGGGGTGACACCATAAATAATATTAGTATTTCTTGTGGTAAGGTCCCATAAATATGCAGAAGTAAAAGCAGAAAATACGACCTTAGTATAGTTTATTTGATAAACATATAATAAATCTACAAATTCATCGCTTTTAATATATATTCCACGAGCAACTTTTTCAAGAATTCCACCTTCAACCGCAAACTTTAAATAATCTTTTGCAATTTTATTCTGACTTAAATCTTTTGTAAACACATAACCATTATTTTGTTTTGCAAGTTCTAATAATTTAGTATAATTTCTCATTTCACACCTCGTTGACTTTCACAACAATAATTTGCCATATTTTGTTGCGAAAGTCAACAAATATATAAACTTTTTCTTTAGAGTTCACAAAAGTTTTAGGCAGTTTTATATAGTTTTAGAACACTTAAATTTACTAAATTTGTGCAATTAAGTGTAAAAAGTGTATTAAACTAAAATCTTACTATACTAATTGATTTTTTATATCTCGAATTCGCTTATTTTATGGGCGATTTAGAAGATAGAGCGGAACTCTTGACTATCAGAACAGAGTTTTGATAAGGTGGGGGTACGGGTCCGATTCCCGTCACCGGCTCCATATAATAAAAACTTATGATTTGTGCAATAATCTTTATATATTAAAAAACTATTCCATTTTACTTTTTTTTATGTTACAATTACGAGAAGTAATTAACTTAAATATCATTAAATGAAATTTTGGGGGTATAAATGGAATCCACAACACATCTTTCAATTTACAGACAGGTGGCAAAGACGGCCTTAATGAACTGGAATGGAATCAATGATGAGGAAGCTGAAAAGATAGTAATGATTCAATCTTTTGACGAGCTCGAAAATCAAGTTTGGGCAAGTGGCTCTCTTAGTTATGCTGTAGAAGCTCTTGCGCAAATTTTTCAACTTCAAGAAAATGAGAAAGAACATTTTAAACATATTGTCATAGACAAGAAAAACGTTATAATGTCAAACGATCAGCAACAATTTTTAGAAAAATTGGCAAAAGATGAAAATCTAATCTTTAATCGTGAAAAATGTATCTTATATGCATTGTCTGCAATCCACGATGGCTGGGTGAAAGACAATGTTAAAAAATTTAATCAAGAAGGAAGAGAATTAAAAAGATATCAACACCTCCCATTAGAACTTATTGGGTGGAAAGAAGCAAAAGCAGACTTATTATTTTTAGCTCCAATACTTAAAGAAATTTCTGGAAAAGAAATTGACGAAACAGCGCTTCAACTTGCATATAACAATCGTATAGCAGTCTATCTGGAAAAAAATGGAATTGAAACTAAAACAGATCTTGTAAAAAAAATTATGAAAGGTAGCGATTTTTATCCCCCATTGACAGCGAAAAATACCGCCCAGACAAAAGAAGATGCGATTGCAATTGTTGATAAAGTTTTTGAAGTAAACCCAAAAATTGTCACAATGCTGAAAGCAACTCCGCCTCAAATCTAAAAAACTTAATATAATCTAACATTGTCCTAAAATAATTTTAGTGATAAAAACTTTTAAAACGGAATAAAGGCGGATTTCTTTCCGCCTTTTGTCGTTTCTTTTAATTGCAAATTTGCTTTTATAAGCAAGGCTCGTCATTGATAACTGTTGCCCCCTGCTCTTGATTGATTATCTCATCAAAATCAGTAGAATAATAAACCTGCCTGCCATCATAACTCGAAAAGCGATAAAGCAACTTCATTCCATAGTATTCATTTGAAACAACTCCCGTTTCTAAAACGCTCAGCCACAAATAGTCAGGATTGCCACCAAAATGACTTTCCATATGCGCGATCCTTTTGCCGTCATTGTTGTAAAATTCATAGGTGTATTTACCCGCTTTAACACTGCAACATCTCGCTCCGGTTTCAAAATAATCCACCCAACTTGACTCTTTTAAATCGCCAAGCAGGCCAAAATTGTTTCGGCCACTTTTAATCGAAGCAATCATTTTTCCTGTTTTTTTATTAAAAACGCATTGATTTTGCTCAAAAAAGTTTAAATTTTCATCTTTTTTAATAGGTTTTAAAAAATCCATAACTTTCTCCTTAAATTTCCCTTTCCAAATTTATGCCGTCTTTAAAGGCGCATGGCGAAGTGCAAACATAGTCACCGCTTGTGCATCTTGCACCTTTTAAATATGGCGAAATATAGTCGCTTACTTCTTTGTTTTTTGTGCTGAAATAATATTTCATCATCGTCATTTTTGTTTGTCGCATGATTTCAAGTTGAGCACAAGAGCACAATCTTTCTTTGCTTTTTAAGATTAAGTTTTCGACTGTTCCCCTTTCATTTATTTTTACAAGTTCTGCCTGTGGATGAAGTTTGTAAACCATTTGCATATCATTAAGCCACTGTGCAACCAAAATCGCATCGTCACGAAGAATTTCAGGAACGTAAAATTCGGTTGGCTCAATAAGCGACATTTCATAATCAAGAGTTCTGTGACGTTGAGCCTGCGCCAAAGAAGCAAAACTGCCTTTGTAATTTATGCTGTAATTTTCGCCAAACTCTTCGCTTCGATCGCGCTTTGCCAAAAGCGAAAATGTGCGACCCTTTCTGTCATTCATAAGGTCTTGATCAAGCAAGTTTGCTTTTTTCAATTCGTCTATCAATTTGTTTGCATAGGGCGCAAGATCTTGCAGCAACTGGCTCGGGCTATTTTCTAAATCTTGCATCCAACCTGCCAAATAATTTAATTGACGATAAGAAGTGGTGTAAACCATGCAAGTTGGAGTGTAAACCGACAAAAAGTATCTCGCATTTTCTTGCGCCAATTTTTTTATACGATTTTCACTCATAAATGGGCCAGCGTTGCCATAACGTTTGCTGATTTCATCTACGAAAATGTTATACCACTTGTCATACAACTTTTTCTCGATCTCGCTGCAATGATTCATGACTGTATAGCGCGCTGATTTTTCGCTTGTTGCATAAACCTTTTCGTTGTTTATAAGCATCGCGAAAAATTTTGGCACATCTTCAAGATAAAGCGACACATATTCATGATCAAAAACGCTGTGGTGTCCGCTCCCTTTGGTTTGATTTGCTCTTTTTAATGTTTTTTCAATCGGCTCGTTTTCTAAATCTTGATAAGATCCAGGCATATAGCAAACACCAGCAACTCTTCCGCTAAACTGATTATAGTCGCTCGCATCTTCGAAATTTTTTGGATTTGTCGATGTATCGGCAATGATTTTTACTTCCATTTTTTGTCTCCTTTTTGTTTTTTCTATTGACATTATAGCAGCAGTTTGATATAATGTAAAATACATAAATTTAATGATGGAGATAAATTTTAGTTATGACAAATTACAACTTATACAAGACATTTTTAGTGGTTGCGGAAACAAAAAACATCACCGCAGCAAGTGAACTTTTGTATGTTTCGCAGCCCGCTTTAACCTTAAAAATTCATCAACTTGAAGAGCAAATTGGCGGCGAACTCTTTTTAAGAAAAAACAAAGGTGTCGAACTTACACCACTTGGTTCACTGTTGTATGAAAAAATAAAGCCCGTTATCTCCGAACTAGACCGCCTCGAAAATCTTGGACAACTTCAAAAAAATTTGCAAGATGGATTTTTAAGAATTGGCGCAAATTCATCAAACTGCAACCAAATTATCTCTAAATTTTTGATTCAATTTGCTCAAAAACACCCAAATGTGCGCATAACAATGCTACGTGATTATGGCGAAAACTTGGTTGACAAACTTATAAACAACCAACTAGACATCATTTTCACCGATTCATGTCAGACTCCAAACGAAATAGTTTGCGCGAAAAAATTTCCTGTTGTTTATCAACTTATCGGCAATAAAAATTATTATGAAAAATATCACCACCTGCCTTTAACTAGTTCTGCCTTCCCTTTAAGCGAACTTATTTTACCTAACCAGAAAAACAATTCGCGAAAATTCATTGATAATTATTGCAGGCAAAACAATCTCATTTTCACGCCTAAATATGAACTTGATAATTACACCTTGCTTTATGATTTTGTCAAAAATGGGCTTGGTATGGCGTTCGTGAGTCTTGATTATTACATCGACAGCATAAACAAGCAAGAAGTTTATCTGCTTTCTGAAAGCACAAAAATCAAAATGCGCGAATTTTCGGTTTATTTAAATAAGACAGCCGCTAACCCTGCCAAAGATGAATTTATAAAAATTTTAAACTCTGAAAACTAGCCGCAATTAACATTTTTTCGGCAAATTAACATAAATATAAAACATGTTAGTAGCAATAGTTGGAGTCAGTGGAAAACTTGGCAAATGCGTAAAAGATAAAGTTTCAAAAAATCACAATGTCGCCGGCATTGACAAAGTTGATGCAAAATTTGTCAGTCTCAGCGACCTTAGCGTTTGTCCCGAAGTGATAATTGACACTTCCGCGCATCAAAACTCTATAAAAAGCGTTGAATATGCGTTAAAAAACGGCATTCCTATGGTCATAGCCTGCACTGGGCACAGCGATGAGGAATTAGCCTATATCAGGGATAGCAGCCGTTTTATCCCTATTTTTCTCGCTTATAACATGGCATATGGCGTTCAAGTTTTTAAAGAAGCCGCTGAATTTATTGGCTCGAGATTCGATGGCGACGCTGCCCTGCACGAAATTCACCACAAATATAAAAAGGACGCGCCAAGCGGCACGGCAAAAGAAATCGAAAGCCTTTTTAACAGCATGGGCAAACCACTGCAAGTGACCAGCGCACGCGGCGGAACGGTTGTCGGCACTCATGAGCTGTCGTTTTATGGTGACGGCGAAAGCATCACTCTCACCCACACAGCTCAGTCGCGAGATGCATTTGCATCGGGCATCGAAAAAGCTGCCGAATTTATCGTAACAAAGCAAAGCGGACTTTACAACATGAAAGATCTTGTCCATGCTCCGACAAATGAATTGTGATTTTATTTGACAACAAAGTCTTGTTAGTTTTATAATCTTTGTATGAAAACATTTACATCACTTGACGAAGGATTTGTATGCAAAGTATGTGGAACTACAGTTCCACCACTCAAATACTCTTCCCGCGACCACTGCACAAATTGTTTATGCTCACTGCACGTTGACAACAACCCTGGCGACAGAGAAAACGACTGCCTCGGCGTGTTAGTTCCAGTAGAAGTTAAGCTTAACAGCAAAAAGGGCTATGTAATTGGCTATAAATGTTCAAAATGTGGGCAAAGACACAACAACAAAGCCGCTGCTGATGACAACTTTAAAACCTTGCTTAGTGTAATGAATATGACATATGATGTAAATAAATACAAAAAGGATAAATAATGAAAATAGCAAACAAACAAGATAGTTTTAATCAAATAAAAAAATTGGGACTAAATCGCGTTCCTGAAATTATAGCGACAAAAAACGATAGACAAAAAGTTGAAGAATTTTTTAACAAATACAAAGCCCCAGTTTATGTTCTTCGTGATGTTAAGCACGCGATGGGAAAAACCTATTTTATTCATGACAAAAACGAATGTTTTAAACACATCGACGAATACAACGACTTTTTCTCACTTGCCGTTTCAATTAAATCCTATCCGGGCAGAGTGCTTACAGGCGACATATATATTTCTGGCGACAATGTCGAACTCACCTATTCAATCGACCCTGAAGCAACAGCCCGCACACTTGATCAATCCATCTTTTCAACGATTGACGACGACCGTTTTTGGGAAGTGCCAGGATTCAGCGACCTTATTAAATACATAACCGCCAACAACCTTTTTGACGTTATCGTCGAGTTTGCTGTGTATAAATCAGGCGTAGGAACAAAGAAAGAAAAAGTCGTTATTGTCGAACTTAGAACAGATTATTAAGCAATTTTTTTAAAACAATAACTTCTCTATTTTATCACAAATTTAAATAATTGATGAATTTAAACAAAAAAAAACACGCAATTTTGCGTGTTTTTTCTTAATTATTAAGTTATTCTGCAACTTCTTCATCTTTAACGATGATTGGCATAACTTCGCGATATTCTTTAACACCTGTTCCGGCTGGAATAAGTTTTCCGATAATAACGTTTTCTTTAATACCTGCAAGGGTATCAACTTTGCCTTTAAGCGCTGCGTCTGTAAGAACACGAGATGTTTCTTGGAAAGATGCTGCTGAAAGGAATGATTCTGTTGAAAGTGATGCCTTTGTGATTCCTTGAAGAACTCTCTTTGCTGTTGCAGGGATTCCGCCTTCTTGAAGCACTCTGTCGTTTTCTTCTTCACATCTGTAAATGTCAACAAGTTCACCAGGAAGAAGGTTTGTATCTCCAGAAGATTCAATCTTAACTTTCTTAAGCATTTGACGAATGATAATTTCAACATGTTTGTCATTTACTGGAACATCTTGTCCACGATATGCGCCAATAACTTCTGTAAGAAGATATTCTTGAAGTCCTTTAAGTCCACGCAATCTAAGAAGATCAGATGGATTGCAAGGTCCTTGTGTAATTTGGCTGCCAGGTTCAACTGTGTCGCCATCTTTAACTGCCAAAACAGCAGGTTTCTTAACCTCGTATTCTTCGTCTCCGTCTTTAGAAATAACAGTGACAATATAATACTTAGCGTCTTGTTTGATTTTAACTTTTCCAGCGATTTCGCTAAGCACGCATTCCCCTTTTGGACGACGAGCTTCGAAAATTTCTTCTACCCTTGGAAGACCTTGTGTAATATCGGCAACAACAGCTGATCCGCCTGAGTGGAAGGTTCTCATTGTAAGCTGTGTGCCAGGCTCACCGATTGATTGAGCAGCGATAATACCAACAGCTTCGCCTTTTTGAACAATGTTTTTACCTGAAAGGTTACGTCCGTAACATTTAGCGCAAACGCCGTGTTTGCATTTGCATGTAAGGAGTGAACGAATTTGAACTTTCTTGATTCCTGCTTCTTGAATTTTTGCAGCTTGTTGTTTTGAAATCATTTCATTTGCAGCAACAATAACTTCGCCAGTTTTAGGATCAACGATATTGTCAACAGCAACTCTGCCATAAATTCTTTCTGCAAGGCTTTCTTGAAGGTTGCCATTGTGATAAATGTCACTTACCCAAACACCTTTAACCGCTTCGCCAAGATCTGCAAAGCAGTCGTCAGTTGTAACTACAACATCTTGAGCAACGTCAACCAGTCTTCTTGTCAAATAACCTGAGTCAGCTGTTTTCATAGCTGTGTCCATCAGACCTTTACGAGCACCACGTGCTGAAAGGAAGTGTTCAACAGGTTGAAGACCATGAATAAAGTTTGATCTAACAGGAACATCAATCTTTTGTCCAGAAGCTGCACTCTTAAGACCAACCATGCCGCACACTGAGTTAAGCTGTTGAGCTGATCCACGCGCGCCTGATGCAATGATAGTTTTAAGTGGATTTCCGTCTTTAAGTTCGCTTAATGATTCCCCTTCAAGTTTCTTTTGAACTTCTGCCCAAACTGCAATGTTGTCATCAATACGTTCGTCGTTTGTGATAAGTCCACGTTTGAACAATTTTTCGTTTTCAAGAACTTTTGCTTCTGCTTCTGCCAAGTATTCTTTCTTATGAACAGGTTCTGTTCCGTCAAACGCGTTGATTGTGTTTGCAATAAGAGTTGAATATTTGTAACCTAAATCTTTAAGGTTGTCGATAAGAATTGAACAGTCAGTAGTTCCAAGTTTATCGTAAGCAACAGCAATAAGGCTTTTTAGGTCTTTTTTGCTGATAAGTTTATTGCTTTCAAGTTCGCAATAGTTTTCTTCTTTCGTTCTGTCAACCAACAAACCTTCTGGAAGGATTTTGTTGAAAATAAGTCTTCCTACGCTGGTAGTAATACGTTTTGCGTATTTTTTGCCGTTAACTTCTTTTTGAATTCTAACCTGAATTTCCGCTTGAATGTTTACAGCACCTGTTTGATAAGCAATCATTGCTTCTTCAATAGATCCAAACACGCTCTTTTCACCTTTCTTGCCAGGAAGGATTTGTGTAAGTGAATAACATCCGAGAACAACGTCCTGTGTAGGTGTAACGATAGGTTCGCCATCTGCAAGTTTCAAGATGTTGTTTGATGCAAGCATAAGAGTTCTTGCTTCGGTTCTAGCATCGATTGAAAGTGGAACGTGAACAGGCATTTGGTCACCGTCGAAGTCGGCGTTGAATGCAGGACATGCTGATGGGTGAAGTTTAATAGCTCTACCTTCAACAAGCACTGGTTCGAATGCTTGAACAGAAAGTCTGTGAAGTGTTGGGGCACGGTTAAGAAGAACAGGGTGTTCTTTAATAACTTCGTCGAGAACGTCCCAAACAACAGGTTTTTCACGTTCGATCATGCGTTTTGCACTTTTGATATTGTTTGATTTGTTAAGTTCGATTAAACGATTGATAATGAAAGGCTTAAAAAGTTCAAGGGCCATTTCTTTTGGAAGTCCGCATTGATACATTTTAAGTTCTGGTCCAACAACGATAACTGAACGTCCAGAATAGTCAACACGTTTTCCAAGCAAATTTTGTCTGAATCGGCCTTGCTTTCCGCCAAGCATTGCAGTAAGTGATTTAAGGTCTCTTTGTTTTGAACCTTGAACCGCTTTCCCGCGTTTTCCGTTGTCGATAAGGTTGTCTACGGCTTCTTGGAGCATACGTTTTTCGTTTCTAATAATGACTTCAGGTGCGCCAAGTTCCATAAGTTTTTTAAGACGGTTGTTTCTGTTGATAACACGACGATAAAGGTCATTAAGGTCTGAAGAAGCATATCTTCCGCCATCAAGTGGAACCATAGGACGAAGTTCTGGTGGAAGCACTGGAAGAACGTCAAGCACCATCCATGTAGGATCGTTTCCGCTTTTCAAGAAAGATTCAACAACATCAAGTTTTTTGATGGCTTTGATTCTTCTTTGGCCTTTCATTGTTGGAAGACCTTCTTTAAGGGTTTCACTTTCCTTTTTAAGGTCTACTTGTGAAAGCAATTTTTTGATTGCTTCTGCGCCCATGCCTGCTTCAAATGAACCATATCCATATTTTTCAATAGCATCGCGATATTCTTTGTCTGTGATTACTTGTTTATAAACAAAGTCCGTTCCTTTTGGGTCGATAACAATGTAGTTTACATAATAAACTACTTGTTCAAGAGTCTTTGGAGTAAGATCAAGAAGGGTTCCGATTCTTGAAGGAACAGATCTAAAATACCAAAGATGAGTAACAGGAGCAGCAAGTTCGATGTGACCCATTCTTTCTCTTCTAACCTTTGCACGAGTAACTTCTACCCCGCACTTATCGCAGACAACACCACGATAACGGATTCTTTTATACTTTCCGCAGTGGCATTCCCAGTCTTTTCTAGGTCCGAAAATCTTTTCACAAAAAAGACCGTCCTTTTCAGGCTTCTGAGTTCGGTAGTTTATTGTTTCAGGTTTAGTTACTTCACCGTGAGACCATTCTCTGATCTTTTCCGGTGAAGCAATGCCTATTCTAATTGAATTGAAGTTATTGAGTTCAAACATAACTTTCTCCCTTTTATCTTTGTCAAAATCTATCTAAATTAAATTATTCGTCGTCAAAATCGCCAAAATCGTCGAAGAGGTCGGCTGTATCCATAACTGATGAAGCGGTTTCTTCTTCAAAAGATTGTTTTATTTCATCTTCCTCTTCAGGTTTTTCTGCTTCTTTTGCAAGAAGTTCGTCAAAATCAAGAGAAATATCATCAAAGTTGTGTTCAGCTTCAACAGTTGGAAGATGTTGATCCTGTTCATCCATTGAAAGTTCGTTGATTGAGATTTCTTGATTGTTGTCAGTAAGAATCTTGATATCAAGTCCAAGAGATTGCAATTCTTTAACCAAAACCTTGAATGATTCTGGAATTCCAGGTTCTGCAATAGGTTGTCCTTTAATAATTGATTCGTAAGTTTTTGTTCTTCCTGTGACATCATCAGATTTAATGGTGAGCATTTCTTGAAGAACATGACTTGCGCCGTAAGCTTCAAGAGCCCAAACTTCCATTTCACCAAATCTTTGTCCACCGAACAATGATTTACCTCCAAGAGGTTGTTGAGTGATGAGTGAGTAAGAACCAATTGAACGAGCATGGATTTTAGAGTCAACCATGTGTTCAAGTTTAAGCATATACTTATATCCGACAGTAGTAAGGTTGTCAAAAGGTTCGCCTGTTCTTCCGTCGTAAAGTTGAACTTTTCCGTTTTCTGGGAAGTTGTTGTTAACCAAAAGTTCTTTAATTTGGTTGATGTCTGCTCCGTCGAAAGTTGGAGTAGCAATCTTCCAGCCAAGAGAGCCAGCAACAAGTCCAAGGTGGGTTTCAAGAAGCTGTCCGATATTCATACGAGATGTAACACCAAGTGGGTTAAGAAGAATATCAAGAGGTCTTCCGTTTGCCATATAAGGCATATCGTTTTCAGGCATGATGATTGAAACAACACCCTTGTTTCCGTAACGTCCTGCCATTTTGTCACCGACAGAAAGTTTACGTTTTTGAGCAACAGTAACTTTAACCATCATATTTACGCCAGCTTCAAGTTCGTCTTTGTTTTTCTTTGAGAAGACTTGAACGTCAACGACAACGCCTTCTTTACCGTGTTTAACACGAAGAGATGTATCTCTAACTTCTCTTGCCTTATCACCAAAGATTGCACGGAGAAGTCTTTCTTCAGGTGTAAGTTCGGTTTCGCCCTTAGGTGTAACCTTTCCTACCAAGATATCGCCTGAACGAACTTCAGCGCCGACTCTTACGATACCGTTTTCGTCAAGATTTTTGAGTGCTTCTTCACCAAGGTTAGGAATATCACGAGTAATAACTTCGTCACCAAGTTTAGTGTTTCTGCAGCTGATTTCTTCTTCTTTAAGAATGATTGTTGTATAAACGTCTTCTTTAACCAAACGTTCGTTAATCAAAATAGCATCTTCGAAGTTGTATCCTTGCCAGTTCATATAACCAACAAGAACGTTTTTACCAAGGGCAAGTTCACCATTGTTACAGCCGTAGCCGTCATAGATTACATCGCCTTCTTTAACTTTTTCGCCTTTCTTAACGCAAGGTTTTTGGTTGTTACAAGTTTCGTTGTTTGTTTTTTCGAATTTTGTAAGAGGATAAATATCTTCGTCGCCTTTTTCGGTTAAAACTCTGATTTCATCTGCACTTACATATGAAACTGTTCCAGCGTGTTTAGCAAGTCCAAGCGCTCCGCTGTCTCTTGCTGCACGATATTCCATACCTGTTCCAACGATTGGTGCTTCTGGTCTCAAAACAGGAACAGCCTGTCTTTGCATGTTTGCACCCATCAAAACACGGTTTACTTCGTTTGAGTTGATGAATGGAATAAGTGCGCTGGCTACTGAAATGAATTGACGTGGTGAAACGTCCATATAGTCGATTTGGCTTGCAGGAACTTCACCCATTGTTGCGCCGTGACGAGCCATAACACGTTTGTTTACAAATCTTCCGTTTTCATCAAGTGGTTCGGTTGCTTGTGCGATGTAGGCTTTATCTTCAATATCAGCCATTTTGTATTCATATTTCTTTGAAACAATTCCTGTGGCTTTATCAACTGGACGATATGGAGTTTCGAGGAAACCATATTCGTTTACTTTAACGTAAGTAGCAAGTGTGTCGATAAGACCAATGCTTTGTCCTTCAGGTGTTTCGATTGCGCAGATTCTGCCGTAGTGAGTATAGTGAATATCACGGATACCAACGTCTGCTCTTTCCTTCTTTACACCGCCAGGGCCGACAGCCGAGATACGACGTTTTTGTGAAAGGCCTGAAAGAGGGTTGTTTTGATCCATAAGTTGTGAAAGTTGAGATTGAGTAACAAAATCTTTAAGCGCTTTGTTGATTGGTTTTGGATTGATGATTTGTGATGGAGTAACTTCTGAAAGTTCTTTTCCTTGAAGAGACTCTTTAATGTTTTGTGTGAGTTTTTGAACACCTGAACGGAATGCTTTGCAAAGCAGTTCGCCAACTGTTGCAAGACGTTTGTTTGAAAGGTGGTCGACTTTGTCAATAGATCCAATTCCTTCAAGGCAATCAAGATAAACACTGATTGTAGCCAAGATATCGTCCATTGTAAGTGTTGTTGTGATAAGGTTTTTAGCGTTTGCTTTTATAGCTTCAAGACGTTTTTCTTTTGTCTTGTTTTCTTTCATGATTTGCATAAGAGTTGGATAGTATACTTCTTCGGTGATTCCAAGTGCTCTTTCGTCGCAAGGGATAACTGCTGAAAGTCTAACTCTTCCGTTACCTCTCATAAGGTGTTTTTTGCCGTTAACTTGAACCCAAACTTCATTGATTCCGGCATCTTGAACTTTTCTTGCTGATTCTTCTGTAAAGATTTCGCCTGCTTTAACCAAAACTTCATCTTTAACAGCAATATTTTCAAAACTTACAAGTCCAGGAAGTCTGTTTGCAAGGTCAAGACGGTTGTTAAACTTAAATCTACCAACATTTGCAAGGTTGTAATAAGCATCTGTAAAGAAGAATGCGTTGAGATAGTTTCTTGTTGATTCTGCTGATGGGACATCAGTAGGACGAGATTTTCTTGCAAATTCAAGCAATGCTTCATCTTGTGTTTGTTGAGGTTCGCGGTCTAACGCTGCTTTGATGTATTTATTTCCACCAAACAGTTTGTCAATTTCGGCACTTGTAAAGCCAAAGCACTTTAAGAACAAGCCGATTGAGAATTTGTGTTGTCTGTCAACAACCATTTTTACAGCTTCGTTTGCGCCTTGTTCGATTTCAAGCCACATTCCTCTTTCAGGAATCATTTGTGCGCGAAGTGTTGAGTTGTCTTCTTTTTCTCTTGTAAGATAAACACTAGGCGAACGAACAATTTGAGAGATAATAACTCTTTCGATTCCGTTTGTAAGGAATGAGCCGTTTTCGCTCATAAGAGGAACGTCACCAAAGAATACTTCTTGTTCAACAGCCTCACCTGTTTCTTCAATGACAAATCTAGCCTTTACTTTAAGTGGAACCGAATAAGAAGCGCCTCTTCTTTTGCACTCCTTAATAGAGTATTTAGGTTCACCAGCAAGACTGAAGTCTAAGAAATAGAGTTTAGCTTTCAAGCTGTAGTCAACTACAGGTGAAAACTCATCAAGCACTGATCTGATGCCATTTTCAATAAAGTTTTTATAAGAACTTTTTTGAATGCCCAATAAGTCTGGAATTGGAACAATATCATCGAGTTTTGCGAAAGAATATCTTTCTGTTTTTCCAAATTTTTGTTTTTTAAGTGTTAATGACATACCGCCTCTCCTTAAATGCTTAATGCTGCAATATAAAGACAAAAAAAAGGGTATAAAGCACGCAAAAAGCATGCTTTAAAATACCCTTAATTTAATTATAAATAATCCACCAATCTCAACTTGCGCATATTGTTAAGATAATACTATCATAATTACAATTTTTTGTCAACTACTTTTTTAACATTTTTTCAAGAAAAATCAGCGGGAATCTTAACCCAAAAGTTCTAAACTTTCTTCAAATGCAAGATAAGATAATTGGTTTTTTGCGGCTTCCCAACCGTCAACACCGTTAAATAAGTTCCAATACAACTCAAATGTTTCCAGTTTATCGCCAGCAGTCTCTTTAAAGTCATCTATAGGCCCATTTTTTGCTTTAGTATACAAATCTATTCCATATTCATTTTGATTTGCAGTTATTGAAATCTTTCCATATTTTCTAGCCATTAAAGTTGTATATCCGCATTCTAATGGTTCGCTGTTATACAATTCCACCTTGCCATAAATCGAAGAATTAAATACATTGCTAACGCTTGCAGATGTCGATTTAAATAATTTATAGTCAATTCTTCTAAAATCATCTCTATTTACATCTACATTGTTTACTTTTTCAGTTGCGCCTACTTCGCCGTTAGTCTTATTGTAGCCGTCTAAATAATATTGGCCATGGCATGCCGAATAGTTTTTTTCTCCATTAGCCCCTCCCGACCAACCGCTATAAACTTTTCCTGTTGTGTTAGTCGATGATTTATCTTCAAGTGTGATGTTGTAATAAGTTATGGTATAAATATTTTTGAGATTGATAATTGATTTGTTTGCATTTTCAGTGTCGCTGTTTGCTGCACCAATAATTCCACCAAAGTTTGCTTTTATTTGTGTCGAATATGTGTAAGTTTTGATGGTAATATCTGCAAGATTGTAAGCATTTGCGATTGTTGCATTTGCATTGTCTCCCACCTTTCCTATGAGCCCGCCAACAACAGGTGTCGCGTTTTGTCCTTCCATGCTAAGGTTGTTTGCCCTGCACGCTGCTGATGTCATCGTCAATGTCGCTCCGTCTGAAACTTGGCCAACAATTCCGCCGAGCACATTTTTAGCGCTAATGTTTCCGGCAACTACAACTTGACTAATTTTGTTGCCTGTGCCGATTACTTGGCCGACAATTCCGCCGACATAGTTTACTGTGTTAATTTCAACCGACGCGGTTGGTTGGTTTCCGATTGCAAAACCTTGGCTTGTGTAAGCAGTTGTTATTTCACCGCCATTAAGCAAGCCCGCGATTCCGCCGATAGCGGTTGCCGCAAAAGGTTTTAATGCAAACAGTTCTTCTGTTCCGTCAACCACGTTTGCATATCCATAAACATAAGCGTCATAAAGCTTACCTTTAATTTCGCCCGCGATAAGTCCGGCATATCTATAAGGTTTCATTCTCATAGCAGTGTTCATATAAAGGTAAGAATTTCTAATTGTTGCTTCTTTTGCAATTCCGCCATACATAAATCCTGCTTTGCCACCGATTATGTTTGATGCTGCGCGGTTTACATAAGCATTTTTGATTGTTCCGCTGCCCGAAACGTATCCTGCGATTCCGCCAACAAACGAGATATTGTCATAGTTTGAGCCTTCTTTTTCAAAATCGATTTGGCTCTTATCTGATGGCACGTTTGTTGCAAATGCGCCGATGAGTGAGCGAACATTTTTAATATTGAAGCTGTTTTTGGTGAGTCCGACAACACCGCCGACGATGTTTTTGCCCGTAACGGTTGTAAGTTCGTCGGTTACATCTGCTTCTTCACCTGAACTTGCACCATAGATGTTGATGTTGTAAATATTGGCGTTTTGAGCACGTCCAACAAGCCCACCAACTTCTGAAGCGTTGTTAAAGACAACTTCTTTTGGAATCAAGTTAAGGTTCATAATTGAAGCATTGATGCCACTTGCCGCACCTGTGATGCTTCCAAACAATCCGGCATAATCCAATTTTTCATTTGATGAAAGAGTGATACCGCTGATTGTCATATCGTTTGCTTCAAAATTTCCTTTCATGTCGATTGTGTAAAGACGTGAATAGTCCGAAGCAAGTGATGAGTAATCAATTGGACAAACAAGTCTATAATTGCCACTTGCAATTTTGTTGTTTGTGACAAAATAGTTTTCCATTGTTTCTGGAGAGTAAATCACGTATGGATTGAATACGCTTCCGTCATCTGGAGTGTCTTTTGCAGTTGCATAAATGTAAACTGCAATTCCGTCTGAGTTGAGTGTTGTTCTAACGTGTTCCTTTTTACTTGTAGCAACAATATTTGCACTTGCAAGTTCTAATCTTCCGCCAGCAAATTGCTGTGATGGAAAGGCTGTTGAAATATTGCCGTCGCTGAAGAACCAAACTGTGTTATAGCTTGGCACTTGAGCATATGAATATTCGCCAAAGCGTTTTGCAAGATCTTTAAAATCATTCTGAATAATAGTTGGTGAATTGCCGTTGCCTTCTTCATTGTAAGTCAAAGCAGCGATACCCGTATGTGTCAAAGGTGAAAGTGTTTTGTTGATTCTTGTTCCTTTGATGTAATAACAGTTTTCAAACGTTCCAATGCCCTCTCCTGCAAAATAGAAGTTTGTTGCACTGTTGTCGTTTGTGATTTTGCTTGTAGAGAAACTGCGAATGATTTTTCCGTTGTTGTTAAATGCAAATCCTGCGCAACGTGAAGTTGTAACCAAAGGTATATTTGAATAGCAATCTCTGATTGTTCCTTCGTTTCTGAAAATGAATCCGCCAACTGGCACACTCGAATCAAGAATGCTTCCATCTGTTTCCATAGAGTAGATTCTGTCGCCGCTTACAACACCTGATGAATAACTTGTGACAATCACAGCGCTTTCGCTATTGACTGCAGCAACACCGCCGACTCCAAAAATATCGTTGTAAATTGATTTGTTTGTCAATTTTCCGTTTTTGAAAAGTGATGATGCGACTGTGCCTTGGTTTGAGCCAACAACACCTCCCATACTTACAACCGATTCAATCACAATGTGTGATTGGCTGTGAGTTATGTAGCCGCTGTTTTGTCCAACAACACCGCCGAAATAGTAACCTTCGGTTGAAGGTGTGTTTTTAAACGCAAGCGAACTTGACACTCCACCATTTATAATCTTCGCATTTGTGATTGTTCCGCTGTTTGAGCCAGCCACAAAACCAAAGTTAATGGCAGAAGTTGCTGAAGAATTGAATGTGACATAGTCAACTTCTTCGCTCCCCGTTTGAATTGTGATGTTTTTAATAATTGTGCCTGAATTAACTGTTCCAAAAAGTCCAACTGAATTTGTTGTTCCAAGTTCGTATGTTGCATCGTCAAATATAAATTTATAACTATTTCCGTCAAAATATTTGATTGCCGTGTTTAATGGAGCAAATCCATCAGCAGGAATATGAATATCTTGCAACTGAATGTAATATCCGCCTTGTTCCATCTCTAAAAATTCTTTATAGGTGGTCACAGGATTAGGACTCTCTTCCGAACCTCTCATGTAAGAGCAAACATCAAATTGAGAGTTGATTGGAAGAGCACTATTATCGTTTTCATAGACATATTTTCCCCCGCTCACTTTGTAGCGTCCGCTGTATGTGAAGTAATATCTTCTTACGACTTGTGGATCGTGAGATTGCAAAGTTGTAAGAGCAAGGTCTGAAATTTTAAGATATCTTATATTGAAATCTTCGCGCTCTGTGATAACCGATTTTGTTGAATTTAGATTCGAAATAGGCAAAGCAAGAGTAGGTTCACCGCTTGCATTGTTTTGGTTAAGGTCGGTGTAAATCGTCCAAGTTCCTTTTGTTGAAAGTTCGTTAAGGAACGAAGCCACCATAGCCGCAACCGTGTTGTTTTCATGGTCGTATTCTACAAGTCCGTCAAATGAAATCGCAAGTTGTTTTTTATCTCCAACTGCAGTTGTCAATACGCCATTGCTTGTTCCCGAAACAATGTCTTGCGCTGTTTGATTGTCATAGTTAATGACATATTCCAAAATGGTCAAGTTTAATTCGCAAGTATCAACAACACTTCCGCCAAAGTCATCGACTTTGCTTGCTGAAAGAGTCAATGTAAATGGCAATCCCGCAATGCCGTTTGAATAAGAGATTGTATCATTAGTGATTTTTACATAATACTTTCCATCACGATTTATGATGGCAGCCTGTTGAGGCTTATTAGATGTCAATAATACTGTGCTTTCGTCATAGCCAATCGTCGATACATCAAGTTCATATTCAAGACCACGAGCAACAAATGTTTTATTTGTAAATCCTGTAAGTCCCAGTTTAACCCCGTCTTTCTTATAGAATTTATAGCTTGCTGTTCTTGAAAGGTCTCCGCCGGTTTGTCTTACAGTGACATCAATTCCAACTGAGGTTCCGTCTTCAACATCTTTGTTTGAGAAAATGTATCTAACGAAAATTTGACCTTGATAGTTTGCGTTGTTGTTTTTATCTGCAAAGAATTTTTCAAGATTTGATTTTGAAATTTTTACTCCGCCGTCGATTGATTCTGCGTTTGGAATAACTTTAAATTCGCCATTAACCATCATTCCAATAACAAATGTTCCTTGGCTTGCGCCATCAAGAGTATTCATTTCGTTGTTTGCAATTTCAACATAGTCAAAATCAGCATCAAGTGGTGAAAGTGTAACTGAAAGCATTCCCCTAATTCCAGGAACAATATTGTTTGTCTCTTCTAATACAAGTTTACCATCGTTTCCGGCTGCACTCAAAGCGTAATTTGTAAAGGCTATAACATCAACATTTTCTTGAACAAGAAGAATAGGAATTTCTTTCACATATCCTTTATTTGATTTTGCTTGAAGAATCATTTTATATTCTTTATAAATGTTTTTAGTAAATCTGTTTTGAAATTCTTTAGAATCTTTATTAACTGAAATTTGAGCATTAAATGTCAGTGCTTTGTCTGCCACTTTTTTAAATGTTACATTAAATATTTCTGTCTCTATACCAGTTTCTTTATCAACAAATTTGACCTTATTTCCATCGATGAAATCACCTTTATCGTCTGAGTCAATTACGAACGTATCATTTACAACGATACTTGAGGAAAGAACATAATTTTCATTAAGCGACTTAATTTCTTTTGCCCCTTCATAATAATTGATTTTAACATTTTCAAGAGTTGTGATATCAAGGTGATATTCCTTGCCATCAATTGTTTGTTTCATTGATGCTTTTAACGTAATCTTATCACTTGCATTATTTGGATCTAAAACATCCTTGGTTTTTGTGAAAGTGATGCCATCTCTTGAAGGTGTTGCGGCACCATAATTTAATGGTCCTTCAGCTTCAGCCGTAACTGAATGGTTTGATTTTAATTGAATAAGTTGGTTTGAAATTCGAACAAGTCCGCTGCGCGAAATCGATGCCCAAACTCCGTTGTCGGTGTTTTCACTTCCCGCATCTTTTGCGACAATGTCTTTTACCTTAAAGTTTTTTTGATAATATGAAGGAGAAATCATAACATCAACGCCTGCATTAGAGTAAACTTTAAACGAACTTTCCGCTCCGAGAACTAAATCTCCAAGTGTGAAAATTCCCGTTTCTTTATCCGGGCCCTCATTTAAATAAGACTCAATATTGAAGTAATTTATTATATATAAATAAATCTTTTCGTTGTTTTTTCTGTTAAGTAAACTGTTCACTTCAATTTCAGCCACGCCAGTGCCTTTGATGTAAAGTTCGCCGGATGCCGAAATTTCAACAAGCGAACTTTTTGATGAAATTGAAATATCAGAACCCGCTATTTTGATTGGATAGAACTTGCTGTTCAATTTAAGTTTGTTTAAATCGTCCAAAACAAGTTGCGCTTCGTAAACTTGTTCCGTTGTATAACCTTGCGCACCATAATATCCGGCCGCTTCAAAATAATATGCAAATATTACGTTTGAACCATTGCCGGCATTGTCAACTAGACGTTTAAAGCCGTTATCTTCGTTTGGCTCGACATCAAATGATGTGGTTTGTTTTGCAAAATTGTATACTTTTTTTACAAGGCCTTCGTTTCGAGAAACAAACAAAACGTCGCCAAAGTATTGATCGTTTGTATATTCAAAATCAATGCTGTTGGCAAGGCTGATTTCAGTTCTGTTTACATAAGAGTCAAATGATGTATACTTTTCTATTTCCGCTGGTCCATCGTAAATTGCAAGTTTGTGGTTTCTCGCTTTTTCGCTTTCAAATTCGAAGTCTCCTTCGCCAATCGAATTTCGAATCAATACATACATTGAAGCATAAATGCCTGTGCTTACACCATCGTCTGTTGCTTGAATTTTGAATCCTTTAATTGGATCATCAGAAGTATTTTCCGCAAAAGTAATTGAGCCTTGTGGCGCACTTACAGCAATAAGTGCAACTTCATATCCGCGAACTTGAGTTCGAACTGTAAATCCATCTATTTTAGTTCCTTTGTTCTCAGCAAAATCAGCAACTATTCCGCCGGCACGCTTAGCAAAAAGCTCCCCGCCAGCAAGCATATTGAGAATTTGCCCACCAGTTTGCAGCGAAGCAACTGCGCCGACTGAGCCTGTTGTTACAAATTGACCGTTTTCGTCTTCAACTTTAATAAGTGCATAAACTGAATAAGCAGAAATGCCAAAGCGACTTGTTACATCTTTTCTTCCCAAGATACTGCCAGTGCTTTCTGCTGCAATTCCACCTGCACGAACTTCAGAAGATGTTGAAGAGATTGTCATAAAGTCTTCATAAATCACGCACATATCTTCTATTGTGCCATTATTTTCACCAACAAGTCCACCGAATTTTACAGGGTTTGCTCCTGCTTTTATGCTGCTTTTTGAAATGTATGCGGTTACGTTTGTAAGTTGCGCGCCGCTAGCAAGATTGCTTGCAAGCAAGCCACCAACAAAGCTTCCTGTTTGAAGGTTGATAGAACCTTTTATTGTTAAATTTTCAATTTTCCCTGTTATAGAATTAAATAATCCAAAATTGCCAGTTGCCGAAACATTTTTAATGTTAATTCCAACGATTGAAGCATCGTCTGTTCCGACAATCGATCCAGAAAATGCTTTATCCCCACCAAGAGGCAATTTGCTTGAATATCCGCTTAAATCAATAGTGGTCGACAATCTATAATGTGATTTCATTGCGGCATCACTTTCGCCAATAGCAATCACATCTTCTGCCGAACTTAAAACATAAGGATTTTCTTCTGTTCCGTCCGCATAATTGATTACCATTTTAATAATCGAGTTTTCATAGCCTGCGATAATCTTGTCGTCAACATACCACGCTTTCGGAATGATTTGAAGGACTCCCGACAATGTGCCTGTGTGCGTATCATTGAGCACGGCTTCATTTAATTCGATTGTGACAAGTCGGATTCCTTTTCCAACTTCTTTGATAACAATCTCACTTTCATTGATCAGCTTATTTTTTTCTTCTGCATTATTGCTTATAAATTTTGCTACAACATCTGTGTTTGTCGCAGTGGCAGGATTTAAATAAACGCCAATTTCATAAGACTTTTTAGAAGGAGTAAACACCAATTCATTTGCGCTTACGTTTGTGTAAACTCTTTCAACAAAATCGTATGTCTCACCTTTGATAGTAACTGAGAAATATTTAGAATTTCCGTATTGTCTGATTGAAGCAAACATAGTAAATGTAAATGTCGCTTTCATATCTTTATTTATAAGGAATGTTCCTGTAATTGTATCAAATGTCCCAAAATAATTTATTGCATCTGGACCAATCTTATAAGTTTGTCCATAAATCATTCTTGCAAGATCCGCCGGCTCGTTATTAAGAGTGTAAACATTTGCACCGTTTACTGTCCAATAAACATATCTTTCATTATAATTTTCATTGCGCATAACGCTTGTGCTTGCGTCACTGCTGGTTGGATCGTAAAAACCATATGCGTCCGCTTGTGGCTCAACTTTTATGCTGAGTCTTGCAGTTTGCAACTCCGGATCACTTACCATGCTGCCAACATAAAGTGAGATATTGTTGGCTTTGGCATTGATTACGCCATCTTTATTTGTGTCATAAACGTCCAATGAATAAACTGGAACAAAACTTGTAAAGTTGACTTTTGCAAGTCTTGTAATTGAAGAAACTTTAAAGTCTTCAACGTTTATTCCCACTGCTTTAAAGTCAATGTAGCCTTCCCCATATTTTGAAGTTGTCACAACATAGTTTGTTTTGTCTGATCCTTCAACAGCAACTACTCCGACGTTTGAAATAGAATGTGTTACTGAGTAAAAAACACTGCTTCCATTTGAACTCCCCAAAATCAAGCTCGCTTTTTTGTCATAAACAATTTTGATGTTGCCATCGCTGTCTTTTTCTGTAGTGTTTTGCATAACGAGTTTCATCTCGTCATTGTAACCTTCTTCTGGTGCGGTCACTTTTTCAGCACTTTGAACGCCGTCATTGCCTGTTCCCGCCAAGTTTACAGAAAAGTTGTCAAAAGTATCAATCACACGGAATGTAACTAGCTTTGAAACGCCGTTATCAAGTGTGATTTTATATGTAACGTCCCCAACTTTTTGAGGAATAATTTTCAATTTTACAATTTTTCCAAGAGCGCTGCCAGCATATTCTTCTTTGCCGTCATAAACAACCCTTGCTGCTGTTATTTGACCATCATAATATGAAACAGTTGCATATCCAAAATCATTATCAGTAATTAAGTGTGTAAACACTGCTTCAATTGAAGATGATGACACAAAAACGCCAGTGTTGTCTTGATTTGGTTTGTATTCATAGCCAGTGTTTGGGTTGTCATATTCAAGACGTGTCGCGCCAGTCAAAATTGAGTAGTTGCACACATACGAGCATTCGCTTCGAATGTAATCACTTACTACTTCAAATTTAATTTGTTTTGGAGATGTTGTCGCTGAAGCATCACTCGCACCACGAACATAAACTTTTTGTTTTACATCATCAATTTTAAGTTGATAAGTTGTAACACCTGCTGTGTAAACTTTGTTTTTATATTTGACAATCAAATCATTGTCGAATGTCATTAAAACGTGTTCAAAACTGCTGTCTGTTGCATAAACGTCAATATTAAATTCTCTCCAGCCAAATTCGCCATCATAGTGGTTATAAAAGTCATATTGGTTGTCTGCTGATGTTTGTTCAACATTATTTACAACTATTTTTGAAGGTGCGATTTTTACATAAACCGGAATTGAAATTTGTTGCTCAACTGAAGAATCTCCGCTGTCAACATAACTGATTCCGTCAATTTCATAATACAATCTAAGTCTGATTGTTGTTTGGCTTGCAGCAACTGCTGTGCTTACAATTTCAAAGTCGTAAACATCAATATTTGCGGTTGATTCTTCCAAATTTTTAACTTTTTGAACAGAAATTAAGCCATTTTTATCATTTTGAACGTCAAATTTTACATTTTCCGTTCCTTCAATATTTTCAACGTGAGGAACTTTAACTTTGAAATTCTTGCTTCTCCAGTTGTTAGTCCCGTCACCATCGTCGTTTGTTACAAGTTCGATTTTTTCAACTGCGCCGGCATCGTCATACGCTTCAATTTTCGTTCCGTCTTCAAATCCATACAGCACTGTTAAATTGAATTGTTGACTTTCGGTTGCATTAGTTTGTGGGTTGTAATATTTTGCAACAATGCTTATTCCAGTTCCTTCTAAAATGTTTTTGTATTCGTCGCGGACAACGGCAAATCCATCTTCTTGATAGAAGATTACAGAATAAATATCGTTTTCATCTTTAACAAGTTCCGCCTTTACAAATGCGTTGTTGTCGTTGGCTTTGCTCACCGCATCTGTAAAGTGAAATGTAACTTTACGTTCGGTTGCATTGTCGTCGAAATTGAAAAGTTTTTCACTAGGAATAAAAGGTGTAGTTTTTGACACGTAAATTAGAGAGTTTCTTTTAAGTTCAAATTTAGAAGAATATTGTTTTACGTTGATTATTACGCTAGCTTTTTTGTTTCCTTCATTTGTCGAAGCAACAAGTGTGGTCTTGCCACCAGTTTTGCCTGTTACTTTAACGGTTGTTTTTGTGCCATCTTTATTGACAACTTCAAGTTTAACGTGCTCACTTTCGGTTGATGAAATTGTGCTGTCAACAAGAGTAAAACTAAGTGAAGTATCAATGCCGTTTGTATAGTTGCCAATTGTGAAAGTGATGTTTTCACTTTCGCCGGCATAAACATCAACCACTTCCCTGTCCGGGTTAAGAGTAAGTTTATCAGCAGGGCTTTCGCCGCAACCGACAAAAAAGAGGCCTGAGAGCAACATAATCACTCCTAGGCAAAAACAACTTATCAATTTTTTAATATTTCGTCTTACTCTTTCCATTTTTTCCTTTCAAAAGTTAAAACTATTCGTTAGGGTTTGAGAACATTGCTCTGATATAGTCTTGAGCAACAACTTGAATCATGGTTCTGTTTGTTGGGCCGGTGATCAAGAATGCTTGACCCAAAGTTGCGGTAACGATAGCGTTTTGTTCTTCTTCGTTGATTCCGCCTGATTTTTTATAAAGCTCAACCAAGTCGTTGATATCGTTTGGCGCCAAAGCGAATATAAGTGAATATTGGCAGGCGTTAATAACGGCTGTTGATTGTCTTTGAATTTCTTCGCTACCAACAAAGTCGGCGATGTTTTGTGTAATAACGATTTGCATACCCGAATATTTACGGATACGTTTAGCCATTTGCGCCATAAAGTCAAGCGCGATTGGATAACGTGGGTTAATAAACACGTGGGCTTCGTCGACGGCAACAATAATTTTACGGTTGTTTTTCTTGTCGCCTTTGTGGTATTTTGCGTTGAAATCTTTGTTGTTGATGATTTCGTTGTTAAGGTATCTAAACACCAAAAGCATCTGCGCGTTTGTCAGCAACGCGTTGTTATTTGCAATAAGCGATTGGAAGTTAAAGCAAACAAAGTTTTCGTTTGTTTCGATTGATGTAGGGCCGTTCCACAACTTGCTGTTACGTCCGCCAGTAGCAAACTTTTTGATATATGTTTCAATCGTCATCAAGTTTCTAAGAGTAAAATCGTCTTTGCAAGTTTTAATTCTATCCAAAATTAAAGCGTAAAGGTCATCAAATATTGGGAAGTCTGCAGGCTTTAAGGCAGGAATATATGTATTTTCGTCAATTCCTTTCTTTTTATATGTATCAACGATAAGCGAGTTCAAAAGTTCGAAAGCATCCGAACTAATACCTTCCAAAATACTACGGAAGAATTGTTCCAAGAACTGCAAGTGCTGCGAATATGAGTCATTTACAACTTGAACCTTCTTTTTCTTCTTTTTAACTTTAAATGTTTCAAGGTCAATTTCGCCTTCATCATCGTCTTGCTGCTCTTCTTCTCCTTCATCGAGAGATGAAATAACGTGGAATGGGTTTAAAATACCATGCAATGACGAACCAACGTCGATATATTTGCCGCCCAGCGATTCAGTGAGTAATGCGTATTCTTTTTCAGGGTCGAGAATAAAGATTTTGCAGTTGTCGGCAGCAAGGTTTGCTAGCAAGGTTTTGGTTGCGTAAGATTTACCAGAACCAGACTTACCAATAACCATCATATTTGAGTTGACACGAACGCTGTCACGTTTAAAGAAGTCAACAAAAACTGGATATTCGTTGTCGCCGATATAAATTCCGCTTTCATCTTGAAGAGCGCTCGAAATAAATGGGAACACAGCAGCAAGAGTAGAAGTTGGAATACCTCTGCGGTATGATTTAATGTTGTCACGGCGAGAGATGTTTGAGCTGATGAATGCGTCTTGTTGACGAGCAAACATTTCACTGAATTTAAAGCCACTTTGTTTAAGCATAGCCTTAACATCACGTTTAGCAGCATCTTCGCAAGTGATGAATGTGTTGACATCATAAAGTTGTTGGTTGTTGTTCTTCAAACTTACAAGCAAGTTTCTAAGAGTGTCAACGTGAGTTTGAAGTTCGATTTGGCTTGAAGAACGTCCTGTCTTGTAAAGTTTTGATTCCATATCCATGATGGCTTTATCAATTGAACGTTCGGCATTATATTTTGGAACTTGGTTGAATTTCATAACAACTTTTGTTCTGTCAAGCAAGAAGATATCTGCTCCCCATGCATTGCCGACATTCAAAGGATAGTCGGTGATTGCGTAGGTTCTGAACGCGTTGTCATCGATCAAATATTTAGCAGCTTTGAATTGAACTTTTTTAGGCTTTGCCCAATCCATATATTGTGAGAATGGAAGGCTTTCCAAATCTCTTTGGTCAAATTCACGGCCATAGTTTGCTTTTAAGAAAACTGTAAGGTCTGTTCCATAAAGTCTTTTTGAACTTACTGGGGCAAGAGATGATGCCAAAGCATTGATCATTCCGTTTACAGTGTTTTCAAGCAAGTCTTTATCTTTGTCGTAAACTACAACATAGAAGTGATCTTTGTAAACCTTGTCTTTCCTGTTTATGTTTTCCATGAATGAAACTCTTTCTTCAAAAACAGGGCTTCTTGCTTCAACTTCTTTGTCAGTCACTTGATGCTCATATTGCATTTCAAGCAAAAGTTCGTATTTTTTATTTTCATTGTATATGTAATTGTCCAGCACCATAGCAAGGTTGAGTTTGATGATCGAACATGTTTGGTCTGGGCTTAAACGACGCAGCGCATTGGCAAAGCTTTCGATAACGTTGTCTTGGGTGTATTCAGTAAGCAAGCCAAAAAGCACAGGGGTAATTTCAATGACTTGTCCATAATAAGAGCCAAAGTTGATAAATCTGTCTTGATAGATGTCTTCAAAAGGAATCATCTCGCTGATGTCGCCCTTTTTCCCTTTTTTGCTGTCAACAGAAAACTTTTTCTTTTGTGCCATAAATCGGAACAAGTAAGCACACGTCACATACAGTCTTTCGTCTTCTGAAATCTTTATGAAGATAGACAAGAAAAATATTGTGTAAACACCGGCTATCCAAAAGTGGCCAGGAAAGTTTGACGCAAACAAAACAACAGCGATTGCTGCACCAATGACACCAAGGATTAAGTCGATTCCGGTAATACCGCGAATAAATTCAAGTTTGACTTTCGTCTTTCTAGGAATAATGCGTTGCATAATAAAATTCTCCTTGTAAATATTTTACTACAAACGCACTCAAAAATACAAACGATTTAACCCTATTTGCAATTATAAAATAATATATTTAATTTATTGTGTTTTTTTATTTCATTTAATTTTTTTTGAGTAATTATTTCATATTTTTTAATAATTAATTCATTATTTAACCCAAAAATATCTTTTGTGGCCATTTTGCCAATTAAACTTCGCGGATCCATGCTCACGCGCTGTGGGATTTGCGGCTCTATCTTTTGCTGAATTGGCATAATCGAAACATACTCTTCTTCCCCTTTTGGAGCAAAAACATTAACTTGCCTTGCTGGGATGTTCACCTTGCCTAAGATTATAGCATCTTGTCCAATCACCCCAATTTGTCTTGGTGAAAACGCCAACTTATCAGATATGACGCAAACGGCTTTTTTGTTAGATAAATAAACATCTATAACCCTTCCCAAGTCTGTTCCGCGATTTGTAAAAACTTGTTTGCCAATAATACTAAACACTTGCGAGGTTGCAGGCACAATCGCGTTTTCGTTTTCAATAAAAATATTGTCGCCGCTTATTCGAATGCGATCGGCGGAAAGTTCAAGTTCTTTTTCATCTTCTTCGCTTGCCACAATAATTTTATCAATGTTAAAAGCATTGTCAAACTTAACGTTTAACACATAGCCAATTTTGCGGCCTTGGGCAAAAGAAAATATTTTTTTTGAAATTAAATCTGATAATTTTTCCATACCACAAAATTATTTAAAAAATAATTAAATTATGAATAATTACAAAAAAAAGACAAAAAATTGCAAAAAATAACATATTTTTATTGCAATTATTTGACAATTTACACTTTTTTATGTATTATTTATTTCCGTAAAAAAGGAAGCAAATATTATGAAAAAACAGAAAAAAGAAATTACACAAATCACAAAAGATATGACCATTAAAAGCGTGCTTGAAATGGACGAAACACTTGCCGAAGTTTTGCTTGGTTTTGGAATGCACTGCATCTACTGCCCTATGAGTCAAATGGAAACTTTGGAAGAAGCAGCCGAAGTTCACGGCATCGATGTTGATTTCTTAGTAAAAAAGCTCAACGCAAACAAAGCATTCAAATAATTTAAAACTCACAAAAAAACGGAATAAATGTTCCGCTTTTTTTAATTCTATTTAATTTTTAACTGCTTGTTTTTTCAAGCGCTCTTCTTTCTTTTTCAACGCTTTGTTTAAAGCCTTCATTTTCTTTTTGCCGTCATTAAGTGATGCTTTCTCAATAAGATTGTTATAATTTTTATTGCCGATAATTCCTTTCAACATATGTCCAAAGAAATTTGCAATCTTGTCTTTTGCTCCAAACCAAGACGCAGCATAGTAATGAATAAAATATGAGTTTTCAGTAGTCTTAATTTCACCAGTCCAGAAATTTTTAGGGCTGAGATAGTCATCAGGATAAACAGTAAGCCCACCGAATTTTTGAAGAGTGTTGTTTTGAACAAGTCCATATTTTTTAACAAGAACATCAGTAAAAATAACAGGAGCTGGAATCATTTGCATTTTCCCATTCACAATAAAATCACGCTTGTTATAGATTTCAAGCAAATCGTCAATCCATTCACCTTGTCCGCCGATAGGTGTTGAACCGCACCAATACTTGTTTTCAAATCCAATAAAACTGTCGTTTTCAAGAAGGTCATCGATAGGTTTAAGCATTTCAATGTCAAGGTCGAGATAAATTCCGCCATACTTTTTTAAGGCATAAAGTCTTACGTAGTCCGACAAAAAGCCAAATTTTTTGGTTTCGAATGTTTGTCTTGTAAAATCGCACATGTTAACATCAAAATTGCTTTCATCCCAACACATAAATTCAAAGTCTGGGCAATACTTCTTCCAAGAAGCAAGGTTCTTTTTTAAATCGTCCGGCATTTCCTTTCCGCCAAACCACATATAGTGAATTATTTTATTTATCATACTAACATCTCCTTAATTTTTATTTTTAATTGGTCAAGCCCAATCTTTTTTGTTGCAGAAACGGCAATTTCGTTTGCTTTTAATTCAAATTCGTCATTTACTAAGTCTATTTTGTTGTAAACGACCAATCTGTTTTGCGTTGCGCCGATATCATCAAGCACTTTGTTTGTCACGCGCATCGATTCGATGTAATACTTTTCCTTATCGTCGGTCAGCGACGTTGCTGTTGGGTCTACAACGTGAAGGATAAGATCAGCATCTTTTGCTTCTTCAAGCGTCGAAGCAAATGCGTCGACAAGTTCGTGTGGCAATTCTGAAATAAAACCTACAGTATCGGTAATCATAACCGTTTCGCCATCCAAATAAAGTTTTCTGCTTGTCGTGTCAAGCGTTGCAAAATATTTATCGTCCGCGTAAATATTTTCGCGAGTCAGCGCATTCAATAAACTGCTTTTCCCTGCGTTTGTATATCCTACAAGTGCAATTTGCTTAATGCGATTTTTTTCACGTTCGCGGCGATTGACTTGTCTGCGCTCTTTTATTTTTGCGATTTCTTTTTTCAGCATGTCAATTTCTTTTTCAAGCAACCGCCTGTTTAATTCAAGTTTTGTTTCGCCGGGCCCACGCATTCCGACACCGCCATTTCCGAATCGTCCGCTTGTTCCTTGCATGTCTGCAAGTTTAGGCAAATTGTAAAGATTTTGCGCAAGTCGAACCTGCAACTTTGCTTCGTTTGTTTTTGCCCCGCGCGCGAAAATATCAAGAATAAGCCCAACCCTATCAATCACTCTGGTATCAAACGCTTTTGAAAGGTTTTTAATTTGTGAACCTGTGAGTTTATAATCAACCACAACGACATCAACAGGATGCTGTTTTAAATATTCGGCGATTTCGTCAACCTTGCCGCTGCCTATTACGGTTGCGCGGTTGAAATCTTTAACGTTCTGCGAAAAAACACCTTCCACTTCAAGGTCGGTAGAAAGTGCCAAACGCGTAATTTCGTCAGTTTTTCGGTTTTTACTTTCGCCTTTTTTAGTAAGCACCACAACAAGCAGCGCTTTCTCTTTTTCCTCGGCGGTCGAATATGTTTTCACACGAAAATTATATCATACTTTCATTTCCGTCTGCAAGCACAATTGGCTGATTTGTTGAAATTACTATATTTTCAACGTGCCCGTCTCTATCAAGCACGCTAAACAGCCAAAACACTTCGTTGAACCCGCCCGTCAAACTGTCAAGCACCTTCAAATAACATTCGCCATTAAACTTGTCCTGATTGCAAAGCGGAGTGATAAATTCCTGCATCGTTTCTACTCCAAGTTTAATTGCTTGTTGTGCCGAAACTCCGAAATCTGCGCTTTTGCACACTAAATTTGCACTTTTTTGCCCAACTTTTATAGAAACTTGCTCATTTCCTGTTAATTTTCTTTCTAAATCGGCAACATGGTTGGCGGTTTTATAATTAAATTCAAGCAGCACATTTTGCTCTTGTCCATCAATTACAACACACGCCATTTCGTCATCACACGAATCAAGTTGTGCAGTTATCAAAGCAAAATCAACTTTGTTTTGGCTATAACCATCATAAGCATATGGATCTTCCCTTTTGCCAGAACAAAGCGAAACACTAAATTGCGAATTGTCCGAAAAATAATAAACATCGCTCATTTCTGACATATTTTTGCCAACAAGGCTGAGTTCGTCATATTGCGCGCAACCCGTCATACCCACACACGCCGAAATAAATGCAATTGCAAATAAAAATTTATTTTTCATATTTTCTCTCCCATAAACAACATATGTTTTGATTTTTGCGAAAATATGATATAATTTGTCATATGAAAGATTTAATATTTTATTATAAAAAAGCAAATAAAAAAGGTTTCGCGCTTGGCGCATTCAATTTTTCAAGCCTAGAAGGTCTTAAAGCAATTTGCGGAGCAGCCGAAAACCAGCACAGCCCAGTAATCATCGCCGTCAGCGAAGGCGCTTTGTCATTTATGGGTGGCGAATACATCAAAGCAGTAGTAGCCGTTGCTAAAAAACAATACAAGGCCCCAATATTTTTGCATCTTGACCACGGCAAAAGTTTTGAAGTGTGCAAAAAAGCAATCGCACTTGGCTTTGACAGTGTTATGATTGACGCAAGCTCTCTTGAATTTAACGAAAATATTGCACTTACAAAAAAAGTTGCAGATTATGCACACCAAAAAGGAATTTTCGTTGAAGGCGAACTTGGCCAGCTTAAAGGCGTCGAAGACAACGTCTCTTGCGACGAACATCACTTCACCGACCCAGCGCAAGCAAAATTGTTTGTAGAGCAAACCGGCGTAGACAGCCTTGCCGTTGCAATTGGAACAAGCCACGGCGCCTACAAATTTTCGGGTGAAAGCAAATTGCGATTTGATATTCTTTCGCAAATTGAAAACGCACTACCAAAAGGTTATCCCCTTGTGCTTCACGGCGCTTCTTCCGTAGATGAAAAACTTGTTGAAAGCATAAACGCGCTTGGCGGCAATTTAGGAAAACCAAAAGGTGTTGATGAAAACCTTACTCATATCGCCCTAACTAAGCACAACGTAGTAAAAATCAACACCGACACCGATTTAAGAATTGCCTTCACCGAAGGCGTTCGTCGCAGCCTTACTGAACATCCAGAAAACTTTGACCAACGCAAATATCTTAAGGAAGGAATGGACGGCATACAAAAAGTTGTTGAAAGAAAAATGCAACATCTTTTAAATTCATCAAATCAAGCATAAAAAAAAGAAGTTGAATTTCAACTTCTTTTTTTGTTTTTAAACTATGCCTTCTATGCTTCTATCTTGCAGCGTCAACTTCGTCGCCTGTGGGTTTCTTTTTGCCGTAAGCGTCATAAACTGATGCTTCTGCTTCTTCCTGTGTAAGACCAATCTCTTCAAGCAATTCAAGTTTTTCAGCATTACTAAGCTCGTTATATTTTTTGCCAGTTGCTTCAACTTTTTCTTTAAATTGTTGTTCCTTATCCAACAAGCCGCCATATACTTTCTCAACAACTTCTTGTTCTTCTTCACTTAAATTGTAGTTTTTGGCGATTTTATTTGCTTTCTTTTGGGCTTTTTCAGATGCAACTGTTCCTTCAATTTCAGATTTCATTTGAACAAAAGTTTTAAAGTCTTTTTCGACTTGCTTGTTGCCTTCAATAACAACGCCGTTCTTTTTCATTCTTGGCAAAAGCCCAGCTTGCATAAGTGCCGTCACAGGGCAAATTTGATAGTATTGTTTTTTACCTTCTTTCTTTATGTCTTTTAATACACCCGACATTGCCTCGTGCATATACGTTTTGTATTTCTTTAAAGGATTGCTTGGTGCCTTTACTTCGGCACTCTTATCTGAGCTTCTTGCTGCAGCAAAAGCAGCCAATCTAACATATCCTGTGTCCACAGCTGCCGAATCTTCTTCTGTTAATTCAATTTTGCTTTCAAAATGTAGTTCGTCAACTTTTTTGATTGCTTTTTTAACAATTTCAAGTCTTTTTTCTGGAGATTCAACTCTGTCAAGACATTGTGCAAGAGGAATTGCAAACACCTGTTGAAGACGTTCTTTGTTTTTTCCTTCTACACCAGCAAATTCTACGATTAAAAGGTTTGCAATGCAAAGCCATGCACCTTCTTCAAACGTATCAACTACCTTGTCTTTTTCGTCTTGCAACATTTGTTTATCATAATACTTTATTGCTGCAAGAAGATCCGTTCCGCGCGCACCATTATCGTCAAGTGCTTTTTTTGCTTCGTCTGCTGTTTCGTAATTCCTAACATTTTCTCTAAAGTCTCTTCTTGCTTTTTCATCAATAAAAGCAACACGGTAGTTTGATTTTCCTTCATCAAGAGCAAGTGGGATATCTTTAAATTCAGTTGGTGACATTGTTTCAATTGCTTCAAGCATTTCACAGTTATAGAAATTACTTGCTACATCTAAGTCAATTTCTGATGTGATTTCTTCTTTTACACTTTCAATTGATAGTTTTGTAAGTTCACTTGCAATTTCTCTAATTGTGAAAACATCCATCATGTTTTCTTTTTGACCTTCGTAAGCATTTTTATATTTTTTAAGTGCATTAAGAATTCCGCCGTTTTTTGGCTCAACAAGTCCGTTGAAAAGATATGTTAAAGTATCTTGTTTTGATTTTTCACTTGTTACAATACTGTCAACTAGTCCGTTTTCAACTGCAAGATAAGTTGCCAAATAAGCAACAACTTCTCTAGCGTTGTAAAGCGACATAACTTTTTCGTCAGATTTATCTTTAACAAGTTTTGCTAATGGTGAGTCGCTTTTAATTTCATAATAGTCGTCCTTTCCCCTTTTTCCTTTAATAAGGTTAAATGAGTCTTTCATTTTGCCCATTACGATACCATAAAATTTATCACACACTCGGCATGCATCAACAATGTCGGTTGGAAATTTTGTTCTTTTATCTGGTTCCGCAACAAAAACACCTGTATTTTGAAGTTGTTCTAAATCTTTATAAGCATTTTCTAATGTCTTCCAGAAATAACCCACTTCTTTATCATACATTTTAAAATCTGTATTGCAAAATGCACTAAGCACTCCGCGTTCTTTATCGGAGTAATTTTTAACACCTGGAATGAAAGATTCTTTAGCCGCTTTTCTAACACTTGCTGCATTTAAATTTTTCAATTCATTTAGATTTAAAATTAAATCAGAAATTGTCATTTTCCATCTCCTTAACAAAATAATTTTTTGTTTACATAATATTATAGCACTTTCTGCTGAAGATTTCAAGATGTTATTTAAAAAAAGTTGGAAAACGCCACTTCCGTAAAATTGCTTTTTTAAAGCTGTTTTTTCGACAATTATTTAAGAGTAACAAGCGCTTCTTTCATCTGCCCATCACGAACAAATTTAACAAGCACATTGTCTCCTTTATTGTATGCAAAAACCGATTTTCGAAGCGACAGCAAATTATCTATATTATAGTCGCCAACTTTGACAACCAAGTCACCTTTTTGTATGCCCGCTTTGGCTGCTGGCCCATCTGTTGAAACCGTGTAAACACCTTGGCTTGAAAGATTTTGACCATTTGCAAGCGCGATGTCGCTGTCAAATCCAAAAATTCCAAGATATGCGGACTGGTAATTTGGATTTTGTTTAAGTTTTTCAACCGCTAAACTCGCTGTTTCAATAGGAATGGCAAACCCTATCCCTTCGCCTTCTGTTGCTTTTAAAGTGTTAATCCCGATAACTTGCCCTTGACTATTTATAAGCGGGCCACCAGAATTGCCGGGATTTATTGGCGCATCATGCTGAATCAATGATTGCAAAAAACTTACTCCCGAAGAAGTTTCAGTCTCTAATGTCCTGTTTATTGCGCTGACAATTCCGTGCGTAACGGTGTGTTTAAATTCAAGCGTAAGCGGTGTTCCAAGTGTAAAAACTTCTTCTCCGATTTGTGGCACACTTGTTTCGATGCCTAAATATGGAATAACTTTTGACGACGAAATTATGGCAAGGTCAAGCCCTGCATCAGACCACATAAGTTTGGCTTGTCCTGTGGTTTTGTCTGCATAATAAAGCGTGATTTTTTTGCCGTCTTCAACGACGTGATTATTTGTTAAAATTAGCCCGCCGTCTGAAATTGCCACACCGCTGCCAATAGCATAGCCATCAGGATATGAAACAGAAATTCCGACGACGGCACTTCTGGCTTCTTCCAGCATATCACTTGTTGAAGCCGCGTTTTCGGTTGCTATGCGTCGCACGCTCATGTCAACACTTTGGTCGGCAACTTCGCTGCTTCCGCAACCTGTCAGCATCAACATTGACGCCATTGCAAGCGCCCACGCACAATAAAAAAGTTTCTTCATAATTTTCTCCTTTTTAGGAGTCACGAAGAAACCTTAAAGCTTAAACAATGTGCCTGGCTGCGATGTTGCGACGTCAATCTTGACATGCACGCCTTCAATGATCCCCCAGTTTTTGAGCTTGTCTGAAATATAGTTGTATGCCAGACTTGGAGAATTGTTTTCTCTGCTTAAGTGCGACAGAACAATCTGTCTGCTGCCACTTTCGACAAGACTTTTAACAATCATAGCGCTTTCGTCATTTGATATATGCCCGTGTCCACCAGCAATTCGGTTTTTAAGAGCAAGCGGATATTTTGTTCCCTCTCTAAGCATCGTCTTGTCATAGTTTGCTTCAAGGTAAACCAGTTGGCTCCCGCGAATACTGTCAAGTATTCTGTCGTTAGTATGCCCAACATCTGTCAAAATACTTATCTTCGCGCCATTATTTTCAAACACGTATCCAAAGCAAGGCACATCGTGATTGAGCGGCACAGCATGAACAGTTATGTCGCGCAGCATAAACGATTCCGTCTCAAAAAAACGGCGGTTTTTTGGTGGAGTTTTTAAAAGTTTGTATTTCATATTTTCCCACACGTCTTTGTGCGCAAAAATAGGTTTGTCGTATTTGTATGAAAAAGCATCGACGCCTTTTATGTGGTCGTTGTGCTCGTGCGTAATCAAAATAACATCAATTTGCGAAGGTTTAACACCGATAAGACTAAGCCTTTTAACCGCCTCAGAGCACGACAAACCTATGTCAATTAAAACCTTGACTTTTTCGCTTTCAAGATATGTCATGTTGCCATCGCTGCCCGATGCTAATGATATTATTCGCATGAGCATATTTTAGCATTTTTCACATAATTTTGCAAGAAAAAACAAAAAATGAAGCATTTTTGCTCCATTTTTATTGTTTTAATACATTTTTAAGAAATTTTCCTGTCCATGATTTTTCATTTTTTGCAACTTCTTCAGGTGTTCCTGTGGCAACAACTTCGCCTCCGCCCGAGCCGCCTTCTGGCCCCAAATCAATAATTTGATCTGCGCATTTAATCACGTCCAAATTGTGTTCGATCACTACAACGCTGTTTCCGTTGCCAACCAACCTGTCAAGAATAGCAACAAGTTTTTTAACGTCATACATATGAAGTCCAGTAGTTGGCTCGTCGAGAATATAAAACGTTTTGCCTGTCTCTCGTTTTGAAAGTTCGGTTGCAAGTTTAACCCTCTGCGCTTCGCCGCCCGAAAGTTCGGTTGCGGGCTGTCCAAGTTTAATATATGACAAACCAACATCATAAAGCGCCTGCAATTTGTTTTTGATTGTTGGAATATTTTCAAAAAACTTCAACGCTTCTTCAACTGTCATGTCAAGCACTTCTGAAATAGTCTTGCCTTTATATTTGACTTCAAGTGTTTCATGGTTATAGCGTTTTCCCTTGCACACTTCGCAAGGAACAGTAATATCTGGCAAGAAATACATTTCGATTTCTTTTACGCCCGCGCCATCACACGCCTCGCATCGTCCACCTTTTACGTTGAATGAAAATCTGCTTGAAGTATAGCCACGCATCTTTGCATCAGCCGTCGCGGCAAACAATTCTCTAATTGGAGTGAACAATCCCGTGTAGGTTGCTGGGTTGCTTCTAGGCGTTCTGCCGATTGGTGCTTGGTCGATGCAAATAACTTTATCAAGTTGTTCGACACCTTCAATCTTTGCGAATTTTCCTTCTTCGATGTGGCTGCCATTAAGTAAATTTGACAAGTGTGGATAAAGCACGCCGTTGACAAGGCTAGACTTTCCACTGCCCGATACTCCAGTAACAGCAGTAAACACGCCAAGCGGAATTTTAACGTTCATCTTTTTCAAGTTGTTTTGAGCAGCGCCCGTAACTGTCAAATAGCCACTTGGTTTTCGGCGTGAAGTAGGAATAGCGATTTTTTCTTCTCCGCGCAGAAATTTGGCAGTGATTGAATTTGGATTTTTCATAACCTCTTCAACCGTGCCACTAGCCACAATCTCTCCGCCGTGAACGCCAGCATAAGGCCCAACGTCAACAAGCCAATCAGCCGCGCGCATTGTGTCTTCGTCGTGTTCTACAACAATCAACGTGTTTCCTAAATCGCGAAGATTTTTAAGCGTTGCAAGCAGTTTTTCGTTGTCTCTTTGATGTAGCCCAATGCTAGGCTCATCCAAAATGTAAAGCACGCCAACAAGTCCCGAGCCAATTTGTGTGGCAAGTCTAATTCTTTGCGACTCACCGCCCGACAAACTTTCAGCCGAACGTGAAAGAGTCAAATATCCCAGTCCAACATCAGAAAGAAATTTTAAACGTGCGACAACTTCTTTTAAAATGCTTTCTGCAATCACCATTTTATATTTAGGCAATTTGATGTTTTGCATATAAGGCAACAATTCACTAACTGGCATATCGCACATGTCAATTATGTCTTTACCGTCAATTTTAATCGCAAGTGCGGATTCATTTAAACGTTTTCCTCCGCAAACTTTACATGTTTGATTGCGCAAAAACTTGCCAATTTCAAAGCGCATAAATTCGCTTTTTGTTTCTGCTAGCCTGCGTTTTAAATTGTTTACAAGCCCTTCAAAACTGAGCGCATGATTTCCTCTCCATCGCTCTGCCATTTTGTTGCGATATTGGTCACCAAAGATATCCATCTTTTCGCCACCATTGCCATACAAGAATATGTCAATCGCCTTTTTAGGCAAATCTTTAACAGGAACATTTAGTGGAATATCATATTTATTGCTGAGCGCGTCGAAATAAAGTTTCGCCATGCTGCCTTCTTCATATCTCCAACCTGTCAAATTGAAAGCACCCTGCTCAACCGACAAATGCGAATTTTTAAGCACAATACTCTCATCAATGTCAGCAATTTCGCCAAGACCCGAACAATTTGGGCAAGCCCCGAAAGGTGCATTAAACGAAAAGAGCCTTGGAGTGATTTCTTCAAGAGTCCAGCCACAAGTTGGGCAAGAATAATTTGTTGAATAAAGTTCTTCTTGGTCATCAAACGAAACAATCGCAAGCCCATCAGTAAGTTTTAAAGCGGCTTCCAAACTTTCGTTTAAACGCCCTTCAATTCCTTCTTTTAAAACAATGCGGTCGATAACAACCTTGATTTCGTGCTTTATGTTTTTGTCAAGTTCAATTTGTTCATCAAGTGTATACATGCTTCCGTCAACTTCAACACGCACATATCCGCTCTTTTTCAAGTTTTCAAAAAGTTTTGCAAACGCACCTTTCTCTTTTCTTACAAGAGGGCTGAGAATGGTGAGTTTCGTTCCCGCTGGTCGAGTCATAACATCTTCAACAATTTGGTCGATAGTTTGGCGTGAAATTGCTTTATGACAATGCGGACAGTATGCCGTGCCAACACGCGCAAACAGCAATCTTAAATAATCGTAAATTTCAGTAACTGTGCCAACAGTAGAGCGAGGGTTGTGGTTGGTTGTTTTTTGGTCTATCGAAATTGCAGGCGACAGCCCGTCGATCGATTCGACATCTGGCTTTTGCGCCTGACCTAAAAACATGCGTGCATAAGAAGAAAGACTTTCAATATATCGTCGTTGTCCCTCAGCGAAAATCGTGCCAAAAGCAAGCGACGTCTTCCCCGACCCGCTCACACCAGTAAACACGATCAATTTTTCACGTGGAAGAGTAAGGTTGATGTTTTTTAAATTATTTTCCTTCGCCCCCACGATTGTAATGTTTTCTTCCATAATTTCTGCCTTTTTAATCTTTTTTGCCTAATTTTTTCTTTAAAATTAGTATTTTATTTCGAATTTCAATCGCTCTTTCAAAATCAAGCGAATTGGAAGCAAGCTTCATCATGCTTGTTAAGCGCTCAATTTCAGCCGGAATATCTTTCTTTTTAATTTCATCAGCTGTCACCTTTTTGGTGATTTCAAGAGTGTTTTTAATATTCTTTTTAATTGTTTTTGGAGTTATTCCGTGCTCTTTGTTGTATTGATTTTGTATCTCGCGACGCCTTGCCGTTTCGTCAATCGCACGTCTCATCGAATCGGTGATTTCATCAGCATACATAATCGCTCTGCCGTTTTCATTTCGCGCAACTCTTCCGATTGTTTGAATCAACGCTCCTTCGCTGCGCAAGAATCCTTCTTTGTCGGCATCTAAAATCGCAACTAATTCAACTTCCGGCATATCAAGACCTTCCCTAAGCAAGTTGATTCCTACAAGCACATCAAATTCGCCATTTCGAAGCCCGTTGATAATTTCGACACGCTCCATGGTGTCAATTTCAGAATGCAAATATTTAACTTTAATTTTGCGGTCACCAAGATAAGTCGTCAAACTTTCAGCCATTTTCTTTGTCAGAGTGGTTACAAGCACACGAGCGCCTCGCGCGATTGTGGCGTTTATTTCTGAAATCAAATCATCAATCTGACCTTTTGAAGGTCGCACTTCAATTGTCGGATCAAGCAGCCCAGTAGGTCTAAGCAACTGTTCAACAACCTGCCCCGCCCTAGAAAGTTCGTATGGCGCTGGAGTCGCCGATACATACAAAGTCTGTCCCAAGCGTTCGTTAAATTCGTCAAATTTAAGTGGTCTGTTGTCGCGCGCCGCTTCAAGGCGGAACCCAAATTCAATCAAATTATCTTTGCGCGCCTTGTCGCCGTTATACATCGCTCTAACCTGTGGCAGAGTCATATGGCTTTCGTCAATAATTGTTAAAAATCCACGTGGAAAATAATCCATCAAAGTGAATGGTGGCTCGCCAGGCTTTCGCCCGTCAAAGTATCGCGAATAATTTTCAATGCCGTTGCAATATCCAAGTTCTTGCATCATTTCAAGGTCATATGCCACACGCTGCCCGATGCGTTCAGCTTCGAGTGGTTTTCCTTCATCATTAAACTTCTTAATCGCCTTTTCACGATCTTCAGTAATCTCTGCAATCGCTCTTTTCAAGCGTTCGTTTCCGACTGCATAATGAGTCGCAGGATAAATCGCAGCATAGCCAACTTCGTTTAACATATTTCCAGTAATTGGATCAAATTCAAACATTTTTTCAATTTCATCGCCAAAAAAACGCACTCTAAGCGCCATTTCTGATTGGTTTGCAGGAAAAATATCCAATGTGTCGCCTTTCGCCCTAAACGTCGAGCGCTTAAAATCCATCTCATTTCTGGTGTATTGAATGTCAATCAAACGCTTCATGATTTCATCGCGATCAACGATGTCACCCTTTCTAAGCGATAAGTGCAAATTGTAATATTCTTCTGGGCTGCCCAAGCCATATATACACGAAACCGACGCCACAACAATCACATCTTTTCTTTCGAGCAAAGATGATGTGGCAGAAGAGCGAAGTTTATCAATTTCGTCATTGATTGCCATATCTTTTTCAATGTAGGTATCGGTCGGAACGATATACGCTTCTGGCTGATAATAGTCATAATATGAAACAAAATATTCCACTCGATTTTCAGGGAAAAACTCTCTAAATTCATTGCAAAGTTGTGCCGCAAGAGTTTTGTTGTGAGCAATAACAAGCGTTGGTCTGTTTAATTTGGCAATTATGTTTGCCATGGTGAAAGTCTTTCCACTTCCCGTAACTCCCAACAGTACTTGTTCTTTTAAGCCCTCACTAAACCCTTCCACAAGCTTATCAATAGCTTGTGGCTGATCGCCAGACGCTTTAAAAGGTGCGTGCAAAACAAATTTATCCATTCTTTATCCTTTGAAAATAGTTTTCAGCACAAGTCCGAAAATAAAACTGACTGTCGCCAAAAACAAACTGCGCAATACAAGCAAACCAAAATTTCGCCTTCGACTTTTTGAGTCTATGACAAATGTCTGTCCTTTCTTTTTTAATGTTACACAATAATAATACCCCATTTTGCTTTCAGAAACAACAAAATCAATATAGTTTTCATCAGAAAGCACTGTCATAATTTCATCAAGTTCGGCAATAGAAAGCACAAACTTTTTTGATAACGCCGCCGAAACGTCACTTGGAGAAATTAGGCATGTCCGTTTTTTAGGGCAAACCTTGCAAAGATATAATAAAACTGACCTTTCTTTTCTCGTCAAAAAAAGAGTGCCGCTCCTTTGTTCGGCTACTCTTTTTTTCCCATTTTTTCTTTATTTTAGACACCTATTAAAGCGATACCTCTCCGTCGCCTTTTTTTGCAACAAGTTCTGGACAAGCCATCTCTGCCATTTGTCTTTTCAAACTTTCGTGATATTTAGTCGCCTCTTGGTTTTCTTTGTTAAATGTTTCATATTCATTTAACCACCTGTCAGCCTCATACTCATTCTTGTATCTGCCATTATTTACAGCAGCATCCCACATCTCATCTGCATATTGACGTCTATGCGCAGTGGCTTCTTTGTTTCTCATTGCTTCAAAAATAGACTTTAATTTCTCGTCATAAGAAGTAGGCCACTTCAAAGGAGCAAAAGACTCTGTAAACAATCTAACCAATTTATTATTTTCATTTAATGCGCGAGCATAATTGTTTTTAGCTTCTTCAAAAACGGCTTTAAATTCATTGCCGTTGATAAAAATATTATTTATATTATCAGCAAGATATGGTTTTAAATCATCAAAAGGAATATCAATAAGTTCATGCATAGATACCGCTAAGTATTCGTCATAATCAGTAATTTTGATATCTTCCTTTCTAATATAACCAAATGATTCAAGCCATTCTTGAGGCATGTCTTCGTATTCTTCTGGAACTATAACTTTTCCATCAGCTCTTTCTTTAGCCCAATTTTTGTTCATCATTTACTTCCCCTCTTTGTTAATAATATTTTACCACAATACGGCACCCTAAGTCAATAGCAAATTTTATTTTTGTCTAACTTTGTCGATTTTTAAACTGATATTGCTTTCGTGCATTATTCAGTTAAAAATACAAATAGTAAACTATGCTAGATTTAAAATCAACCATAATATTAAAGATATTACAAAAAGAGTGTCATGGTTCAGGATACAAAGTGATCGACAAAAGTGACATTATATCTGCCATGCCCGCAAAATATCGAGTCGATGAAGAAAATCTTGACCATATTATCACATATTTAGAAAGAAGCGAATGCATACATGTAAAATACGACGATGAAAACGTTTATTGTTTATGCGTTTTGCCAATAGGAAACCAAATAACTGAAAAGGAAGAAAAAAACAAAAAAGAAAAGCCAAAATATTGGCTTTTGCTAATTTTTATCGCTATTTTTTCAATGATAGGTGGTCTTTTAGGTTCAATTATTGCAAAATTTATAAAAATTTAATTGGTCCTAAATTCTCTAAAATATGTTTCGTGTTCCATACTATAAACGCCGTCAATACCAACAATTATATGATCGGCTAATGGCACATTCAAACTGCTAAGCAAAGTGCGAACAACTGCCGTTCCTTCTACATCTTGTTGAGATGGCAAAGCCTTGCCGCCTGGATGATTGTGAGCAAGAAAGATGTATGTAGGCTTCGAACTAGTTACAAACTTTGCAATTTGATGTGTGCTAACCCCAACACTGTTAATTCCACCAGTGCCAAGTTTAATCTTTGATCTAACACGATTCGAAGCATCAATGCCGACTATATATGTTGTTTCAACTGGTTTAAAACGTAAAAGCTCTTCAAAGAAATCAGAAATATCACTGCGATATTCAAATACATAACGTTTCGCAAGTTGTTGTTCTGTGTAGTAATCAAAAATCTCAACAAACAAATGAAGCTTCTTTGCTGAAGTTTCACCCATGCCTTCAACTTCTGCCACATATTCCCAATCTGTATTCAAAACATCTGCCGCTGTTCCAAACTTGTCCAGCAAACGATGAGCAAGTTCATTTGTGTCGCAACGAGGGATTACATATGTTAAAATAAATTCTAATGCTTGAACATTGCTGACCTTATCTAGACCTGCGTCAAGAATAGTTTCAAGCAACCTTTGTCTGTGTCCTGCATGCAAATTCTTCTTTTCTTCCATAATCAAAGCCCTTTATTTCAGACAAAATTTTATCATTTTCGCCTTCCTAACGCAAATGATTTCGCCTGTTTTCTAATATTTTTTTTGCATTTCTCTCCACACCGCGCGGGAGCAAAAATTTTGCCCGCAAAATTTTTAGTCGGCTCACGCCGCCCCCGCTCGCTCCGCTCGCTCTCCCGCGCTCATATCTCTTCGCAAAACGTAACTTATGCGAATAATTACGGCATAGTCAAAGCCGGCG
>ENA-UOJG01000204-UOJG01000204.1-human-gut-metagenome-genome-assembly--contig:-C47-NODE-204-length-91386-cov-49.916611_pt1 | contig 91386 bp, 82 predicted proteins | sample MGYA00242340_ERZ723887 | MGnify/ENA metagenome assembly ERZ723887 | reverse complement strand
CCGCCGTCCTTACGGACGGCGGCCGCCTTTTTTACTGTTTTTCCGCATGAAGGCGCTCCATCAGCCGCCGCAGCGGCGGCAGCAGCGCAAAGGCCAGCACTGCGTTCGACACGCAGTGGATCACATCATACGGGACGCCCGAGAGCCACCACGAAAGCGCCATCTGCCACCCGCCAATAAAAAGATACGGGATGGCGCACAGCGCGCCGAAGCACAGGCCGTGCAGCCCGGCCAGCGCAGCCCAAAGCGCGCGGCTCTCACTCTTCCGAAACGGCAGCGCGGCAAGCACCGCGATGGGCCAGACGTAAAGGTACATCAGGTTCCACAGCCCTGCGCCGTAAAGCGCGATCTCCAACAGGGCAAAGCCAAAGGCCGGATAGAGCGCCTTTGCCCCGTAGCAGGCCGTGGCCAGCAGCAGCAAAAGCGTGACCGGATGCACATTGGGGATAACGCGCAGGCATTCCTTGCCCGCAACCATCAGCGCGCAGAAGAGCGACAGCTCCGCGATCTCGCGGACGCTGAGCGCCGCTCTCTTACCAGCCGACATTCAGTGCAAAGTCGTACACGTCGCCGTCGGCAACAGGCTGGCTGTCCACGCCCAGCTCGGCAAACGCGCCGTTCACGCTGTAGCCCCACCACTCCTGCTTGCTCTCATCGGCGGTCTCTCCGTCTACAGTCAGGACATAGAGGCCGTACTCGCTCTCGGTCCCCTCAATGAGATCCTCCTGCTCAAGCGCGCCGCGCAGGTAGTCTGCATCGGTATAAATGGTGTAGGACGTGTCGTCGCCGTTCAGGTGGTCGATGTTGACGGTGATCTCCTTCCCGCCCTGCTGCGGCACGGGCTTCGTGACCCGCCAGACGACAAGCGCCACGACCGCCAGCACAAGGACGGCCACAAGAGCGATAACGCCTTTGTTGTTGGTTTTCTTCTGCATAAAAAATCTCTCCTTTTCTGTTCCGGCAGGCCGCACAGAGAAAGAAGAGACCGGCAGGCCGGGAAATTTCCCGCCCTGCAAGCGTGTACTTTTTAGCCGAGGATCCGCGGCGCTCTGTACGGCGCTTGAGGCAGGTCTTCCGGCTCAGGCGTCCTCGCCCGTTTTCGCCTTCCCGAATCGCTTCAGTGGCATGATGAAAACGGACTCTGCCATTACGGCGGCGGCTCCGCTGGGGATTTGCACCCCGCTTCCCTGTTCGGCCGCCTCCCGGCGGCACCTCAAGCCCTATTGTATTGCTGCGACAGAATATCACAATTTTCCCGCGCCGTCAAGCAGCGCAGGGAAATGCGAAGGTTCTGCTGCAAATCACTTCTTCCAGTGCGCCAGCTGCGGCACCACGGCTTCCATATGCGCGCGGACCTGCTCGGCAGGCCACTGCTCGCTTGCCATATGCGCCACGCAGAAATCGATCAGCTGCTCCTTGCTGGAATACTTGAACTCGCCGTCCGCATAGCACCACTTGCAGTAATCCTCGTTAAAGGAGCCGTCCGGCTCACGGCTGAGCGTTGCATCCTCCAGCGGCATTCCGCAGCACTGGCAGATCAGCTGCCTCGGCGTCCCCAGCAGCGTGTTGATCGAGACGTCAAAGAATTTGGACAGCAGCTTCAGCGTTTCCACATTGGGCGTGGTCTCGCCATTTTCCCAGCGGGACACCGCCTGTCTTGTTACAAAAAGCTTTTCGGCAAGCTCGTCCTGCGAGAGGCCCTTTTCCGTTCTCAGCGCAAGCAAAACATTTTTCGTTTCCATACCATTTCCCTCCTTGTTCTATATTTGTATTTTAGCACAGAAGCCGCATAAAGCAAGCAACCGGCTGTTGCTGCCGGCAGGCGAGCCGTTCAAAAATGATAAACGCTGCATTCGCAAAATCCTATTGACAAAGTATGTTTATCCGTGTATCATATAAACATACTTCTAAGATAGGTTTAATTCCGGAACAAAGGAGAGACACGATATGACCACTGTTTATGCGGATAACGCCGCCACCACGCAGATGAGCCGCGCGGCCATCGACGCGATGCTGCCCTATATGGAAACCGTTTATGGCAACCCTTCAAGCCTGCACTCTGTTGGCCAGCAGGCGGCCGAGGCGCTGCAAAACGCGCGCGAGCGCATCGCCAAGTGCCTGAACGCCTCGCCGCGCGAAATCTATTTCACCTCCGGCGGCAGCGAGGCTGACAATCAGGCCATTCTCTCCGCCGCGCGCCTTGGCGAGCGCAAGGGCAAAAAGCACATCATTTCCACTGCATTTGAGCATCATGCCGTGCTGCACACACTCAAAAAGCTGGAAAAGGAGGGCTTTGAAGTCGAGCTTCTGCCCGTCGGCCCCATCGGGACCGTAACGGCGCAGCAGGTGAAGGACGCCATCCGCGCGGATACCTGCCTTGTGACCATCATGTATGCCAACAACGAGATCGGCTCCATCCTGCCGGTCGCCGAGATCGGCAAGGTCTGCCATGACGCGGGCGTGCTGTTCCATACCGACGCCGTGCAGGCCGCCGGTCACGTCCACATCGATGTAAAGGCGCAGAACATCGATATGCTTTCTCTCTCTGCGCACAAGTTCCACGGCCCGAAGGGCATTGGCGTTCTCTATGCGCGCCAGGGCATTTTTCTCACCAACATCATCGAGGGCGGCGCGCAGGAGCGCGGCAAGCGCGCCGGCACGGAAAACCTCCCCGCCATCATGGGCATGGCGGCAGCGCTTGAGGACGCCTGCGCTCACATCGACGAGAACGCCAAAAAGGTCAGCGCCCTGCGCGACCGTCTGATCGAGGGGCTTTCCAAAATCCCGCACAGCGCGCTCAACGGCGATCCCGCGAACCGCCTGCCAGGCAACGTGAGCTTCTGCTTTGAGGGCATTGAGGGCGAGAGCCTGCTGCTGCTGCTTGATGCAAAAGGCATCTGCGCCTCGTCCGGCAGCGCGTGTACGTCCGGCTCACTCGACCCCAGCCACGTGCTGCTCGCCATCGGGCGGCCGCACGAGGTGGCGCACGGCTCGCTGCGCCTGAGTCTCTGCGAGTGGAATACCAACGAGGACGTGGACCGCATCCTTGCCGCCGTTCCAGAGGTCGTGCAGTATCTGCGCGATATGTCCCCCATGTGGAAGGATCTCGTCAGCGGCAGAAAGCAATTCATTTTGTAAAAACACAACGAGGAGGATGAAACAATGGCTCTCTATGCCGAAACCGTAATGGATCATTTTATGCACCCGCGCAATGTCGGCGAGATCGAGAACGCGGACGGCGTTGGCCAGGTCGGCAACGCCAAGTGCGGCGATATCATGAAGATGTACCTGAAGATCAGCGGCGATAAGATCGAAGACGTGAAGTTTGAGACCTTCGGCTGCGGCAGCGCGATCGCGTCCAGCTCCATTGCAACCGAGATGATCAAGGGCAAGACGATCGGCGAAGCGCTTAAAATCACGAATAAGGACGTGGTGGACGCGCTCGGCGGCCTGCCCGCCTACAAGCTGCACTGCTCGGTGCTGGCGGAGGAGGCGTTCAAGTCCGCCATCAAGGACTACTATGACCGCAACGGCATCGCCTACGACCACAAGGAATTTCCCGACTGCGAGGACTGCAAAGCCTGCCGCATGGTCTGATGGACAAGGTTCTCATTGCCATGAGCGGCGGCGTTGATTCCAGCGTCGCCGCTTTTTTGATGAAGCAGCAGGGCTGCGAGTGCATCGGCGCAACGATGAAGCTCTTTCACAACGAGGATATCGGCATCAAAAGCAGCAAAACCTGCTGCTCGCTCGAGGATGTGGAGGATGCGCGCTCGGTCGCGTTCCGTCTCGGCATCCCCTATTATGTCTTCAACTTCTCAGACGATTTCAAAGGGCAGGTCATCAGCCGCTTCATCGCCGCCTATGAGCGCGGCGCGACGCCGAACCCCTGCATCGACTGCAACCGCTACCTGAAGTTCGAGCGGCTCTACGAGCGCGCCCGCGTTTTGGGCTGCGGCGCCATCGTCACGGGCCACTACGCGCGCATCGAGCGGGAAAACGGACGGTGGCTGCTGAAAAAGGCGCTTGATGAGAGCAAGGATCAGAGCTACGTTCTCTATTCGCTCACGCAGGAGCAGCTCGCACACACGCGCCTGCCGCTTGGCGAACTGCACAAGAGCGAAACCCGCCGCATTGCGGAGGAGCAGGGCTTCTATAACGCGGATAAGCCGGACAGTCAGGATATCTGCTTTGTGCCGGACGGCGACTACGCGCGCTTTATTGCGCGCTATACGGGTCACGACTGCCCGGCCGGCGACTTCGTGGACGAGTCCGGCGCGGTGCTGGGCCGGCATAAAGGCGTGATTCATTACACCATCGGCCAGCGCAAGGGGCTTGGCATCGCGGCGGACGCGCCGCTGTACGTCAAGCGCATCGACGCGCAGGAAAACCGTGTGGTGCTGAGCGGGAACGATGCGCTCTTCTCCCGTGAGCTGACGGCAAATGACTTCAACTGGATCGCCTTCGACACGCCGCCGCATACACTGCGCGCAGCGGCGCGCGTGCGGTATCACCAGCGCGAGCAGGCCGCCACGGTCACGGCGCTTCCTGACGGGCGCGTGCGCCTCGTCTTCGACGAGCCGCAGCGCGCCATCACGCCGGGGCAGGCCGTTGTGCTTTACGAGGGCGAAACGGTGCTGGGCGGCGGCACGATCGAATGACCGACGCAGAGGTGTGCGGAAAAGCCGCTGCGGTCTTTGCAAAAGCATTATGGATAGGAGGAACGGCGCGAGCTGCGCGCCGTTCCTCCCATTTTCTGCCGGCAGACCGTTGTGTTTTTCCGCCTGCCGCCATCGCTCAATAAAAATGCAGCTGGTTCGTGATATAGGGCTCTATCAGGCTCAGCAGTTCTCCCCCGCCATGCCTTTCCACGAACCGGATCAGGATCTCGTGGAAATACCTGTTTTCATCCCCCGCAGCGTACAGTCTGGCCCGGATCATCTGCTCTTCGGCAAATGCGTAGTGGGAATCGTCTGCCGCTTCCTCATCCAGCCAGTACGAATCGAAGCTGCCATCATCCCGGACAAACACGCTCAAAAACCACAGGGCTTCCTCGTCCAGCTGGAACTGCAGGCTCCATTTGTGTTCACTCTGGTCATGCCACACCCTGCACCCGCCCGGTCTCTTTTCCTCCGGGCAGCGCTTTTGCGCGTCAATGTATTCCAGCGTGTATTGCGGGTATGTCAGCAGCGGGGAGGTCGCAGACGTTGGCCGCTGCGCAGATTCGGAGGCTTTTGCAAGCGCGGCGGCCTGTGCAGACGAGAGGTAGGCGTCCATCAGACGATACAGATTCCCGTCTGCAATCGCATGGCGGATGAGCGCATCGCTATCGCGGTTCAGCTGGATCTCCGCGTAAATGCCATGGAGCAGATCCCACGGCGTTCCGGCAAGCGCCGTCTCCAGCCGGTAAGCAGTGTACGGCTTCCGCGACAGCACCAGCGGCATATAGCCGGACGCAACCGTATCCCGCACGAAGCCATCGCAAATGGCTTTTCCCAATTCACAACACTTCGTATTCCTGCCATCCGCCGAATAGCTGCGGCACCATTGGTTCAGTTCCCTGTCCCGGTAGAGGATCCTCATCAGCACAACATATTTGCTGCAAAACCCTGTCATCATCTCACGCAGCATGGATTCCAGATCATCGTTGTCCTGGTCTGAGGAGGGGCCCCAATTCGTCCAATAGTATTTTACCAACTCATTACCGTTCAGCATCGGGGTGCAGAAGCCTATGCGGTCAAAGGCCGCCGCCCGCAGCCCGCGCCTCTTCATAAACGCATCCCGAACATCGATAAGCTCCTGCGGCAGATATGCCAGCGCCTGCGCTCTGGCCTCCCGCATGGAGCTGTCGAGCAATTTCAATTCGCCCGATGCCCACTGCCAATATCCCGCATAATGGATCCACGCGATCGAACCGGTGATCGCTGCGATGGTATTGCAGTCGCCGCCGATGGAAACGGCATTCCGGATAGCATCCTCAAAGCTTTCCGATTCCAGAAATGCAACGATCGCCTGAGGGACGGATCTCTGGCAGGAGGAATGGTATCGATAGCTGTCCCGGATGGAATCCAGCGTGAAGTTCAGGTCGTAATAGTGTTCGCTGATGTACTGCCTGATCGCTTCCTTTGATTCGCCGTACTTTGCCATGAATATGGCGGCGCAGACCGCTTCCGCGCCCTTTATCCCCTCCGGATGATCGTGCGTAACGCAGGCGCTGGCGCGCGCCATTGCCAACGCTTCCTCCAGTGTGACCGCTGCCAGCGCGCAGGGAGAAACGCGCATCGCAGCGCCATTGCCGCAGCTGCCATAGGGCATTGGATCTTTCTGGCTGAGCCAATGTGCAAACTTCCCGCCATATGCACCCATCGGGCTGGGGTATCTTCTGCCGAAGTCCTGCATCGTTTCAATAAGAATTTTTTGAAACGGCTTTCCGCATTCCCCTCTGTTATTCTTCTCGTGCTGTTCCTCATAGCTCAGCATGACCGCCTTGGCAACAGCCAATGTCATAATCGTAACATCCGTGTAACCGCAGCCCTGCGAAAAAAGCGGAAAACACTTTGTCTTAATATTGTTGAATTTATACTTTGAGCCAACGATATCCCCAATAAACGTACCGTACATAACACGCCTCCTGCTGCAAAATATTGCCGGCCGATGGTCTCCCTTACAGGCGCATCCTCCCCGCCGGGCAGGGGAAGGCCTGTCTGCTTTTCATCCGCCTGTTTGCATTTGCGTTTTTTATTTGCGAATATATCATACCATGGCGGCAGCGCAGGCTGCAACTGTTTTCTGCATTCCGCGCAGCTCCGGTATCCTGCCTGCCCGCCACATGAAAAAACAACGGCATTCGGCCAAGGCCGAATGCCGTTGTCTGTTCCGTTCGTTTTCAGTTTGATCCGGCGGACGCCGGCATCTGTATGACCGATCGGGCTGCTGCTGCGCGGCCCCCGCCTTCTTCTGCTTACTGGTAATCGCTCACGAGGAACAAAGGCTTGATGGCCACGACCTCGTCATACTCCTCCTGCTCGACCTGCACATCGGCGTTGAGCGCTTTCAGGTCGCTTTTGAGAACCGCAAGCGCCTCGTCCGCGCTTTGGGCGCGGCCCTCGCGCAGGATGCGGATCATACGCGCAAGCACGACCGGGTGCGCATAGCGCGCGGGCAGCGGAAAGTCCGCAGGCAGCACGTTCTCCATGCTTTCCTGCGCCTGCACCCAGGCGCGGTCCACCGCATGGCGGTTGTTCTTCGCTGTGGGCAGCACGTGCGCGCCGGAGAAGAAGAACACCGCCGCAAAGCCGAACAGCGCAAAGTACACGCCAAAGTCGCCGCCGCTGCGCCAGGAGATGATGCCGTAGATGAGCGACGCCGCGCCCGCCAGCACGATGGACAGCGCCACCCAGCGGTAGGCGGGATTCGTATGCTCGTTCACGCGCTTGGCCTTGGCCGCGAGCGCAAGCGTCTTGGTCATCTCAGGATAGCCGGACAGGAACTTCCGCGCTTCCTCCAGCGTCTCCCGCGCGTGCTGCGCCGAAGGCGTCAGCTCGTCAAGATAGCGGGCGCGCGCGCGGTCTTCCTTTTCCTGCAAGCGCTGCTCGCCGCCCACGCTGAGCGTGGGGATCTCGGGATGCGCCGAGGCGATGCAGGCGAGCATTTCGTCCACGTCCTCCTCGCGCTTGAAGGTGCACTGCTTCTCCTTGCCGTTGTCATACTGCACAACGAGATAGGGGATCGAGCCGAACACGCCCTGCCCGGAAAAGCCGCCCTTGCTCAGCGCCACGCGCTTGAAAACGCGGCGTACGGAGGAAAAGGCGACATAGCAGCGCCGGTCGAGCAGGAAGCTATTGAGGTACAGCGCCTTTTCCCCCACGCCGCAGGGGCCGAAGCGCCGGCAGTTCCTTCTGTCTGCGGCGAGGGTCTGCGTCTCCAGCGCCGCTTCGCTGAGACGTACCGGTGCAAAGATCATAAGCGTACCTCCAAAATCATGAAAAAGAGCGGGAAAAGCGGTGGGAGCGTTTTCTCCCACCGCTTTACGGACTGATTTACTTCTTCAGCGTCTCGTAATGGGGCTGGGTGTGGCGCTTCTTGATGGTGTACAGGAAGATGCCGAGGAACAGAGCCGCAGCGATGATGCCGACGGGGTAAGCAACGGCGGTGTTGTACACAGTCGCGCCTTCGGCGGTCTTGTGGTTGAGGAACTGGCCGAGGCACTCGTTGCCCAGCAGGAAGTAGGTAATGGAAACAGCGCTCATGAAGGTTGCGGGGACGGCGGTGATCCAGTAGTTCTTCTTGTCGTAGAAGAGGTACATGGAAGCGGCCCACAGAACGATCATGGCGAGGGTCTGGTTGGTCCAGCTGAAGTAACGCCAGATGATGGTGTAGTCGATCTTGCCGAGGGCGTTGCCGATGCCGAGGATGGCGCCGACGCCGAGAACGGGCACGCAGAGGATCAGACGGTTCTTCCAGCTCTTCTGCTCCATGTGGAACCAGTCGGCCAGAACAAGACGAGCGGAACGGAACGCGGTATCACCGGAGGTGATGGGGCAGGCGATAACGCCGAGCATGGCAAGCGCGATGCCCACGCCGCCCATGGTCTTGGAGCAGACGTCGTAAACAGCGGTGGAGCCGCCGCCGCCGAGAGCCAGAAGCTCCTCGCCGGTGTAGAGCGCGCAGCCGGCAGCCGCCCAGATCAGGGCGATGATGCCTTCAGAAACCATTGCGCCGTAGAAGACGAAGTGGCCCTGCTTCTCGCTCTTCATGCAGCGAGCCATCAGGGGACTCTGCGTGGCATGGAAGCCGGAAATGGCGCCGCAGGCAACGGTGATGAACATGAAGCTCCAGATCGGAGTGCCCTGCGGGTGGAGGTTGGCGAAGTTGTTCCAGATCTCGGGGATCTCGTAGCCCTTGGTGAAGATACCAAGCGCCACGCCGAGCGCCATGATGATGAGGCAGATACCGAACACGGGGTAGATCTTACCGATGATCTTGTCGATGGACAGGAACGTTGCGATGAAGTAGTAGACCAGGATCAGAACCAGCCAGAAGAGCTTGCTGGCAAAGATGCCGGTGCTGCCGCCCTTGGTGCACAGCAGCTGGATGAGGCCGGCGGGGCCGACAGCGAACACGGTGCCGACCATCACGAGCAGCACCACGCTGAACACGCGCATGACGTTCTTCATTGCGCCGCCGAGGTAGATGCCGGAGATCTCGGAGATGGACGCGCCTTCATTACGCTCGCTCATCATACCGGAGAAGTAGTCATGGACTGCACCGGCAAAGATGGTACCGAAGGTGATCCACAGGAAGACGACAGGACCCCAAAGAGCACCGCTCAGAGCGCCGAAGATCGGGCCGAGGCCCGCGATATTCAGAAGCTGGATCATAAACAGCTTCCACTGCGGCAGGACGACATAGTCCACGCCGTCGTTGATCTTGACAGCCGGAGTCTCACGGTCGTCCGGGCCGAAGGTGTTTTCCACGACCTTGCCGTAGACCAGATAGCCGCCGATCAGCAAAGCAAGACAGATCAAGAAGCTAAACATTGTTTCTCCTCCCAATTTAATACATGGTTGGTTTTCCTACACAGAACACGCGTTCCGGACCGCGCACTCCGCTTTTCGCCCATAATCATAATTTTTTGGCAGGAAAAATCAATCGGCAAAATGGCCGAAAATGAACCAAAAAAATCTCCATTTTCTGCAATTTCACTCAAACATTCCATACAACCAGCACATTTGCAGCCATTTTGTACGCAACACGCGCGCAGAAATCTGCGCGCGTGTTGAAAAAGCGTCCATTATGACGGAAAATTTCTCAGCGGTCCTCGCTGTGCGCCGCACGCAGGATCGCTCCCAGCAGCTCGCCGTAGGTCTCGTAGGCGGGCAGCTGCGGATGCTCCTTTTTGATCTGCTCCGTTGTGCGGAAGAGGAACCCCGCCTTTGAAGCGAGGATCATGTCCAGGTCGTTGTAGCTGTCGCCCGCCGCAATGGTATCAAAGCCGATGCTCTGCAGGCCGCGCACCGTCGTCAGCTTGGACTGCGCGCAGCGCATCCGGATGCTGCGGATGAACCCGTCTTCGCCAACATCGAGCGAATTGCAGAAGATCGTGGGCCAGCCAAGCTTTTCCATCAGCGGCTGCGCAAACTCCTCAAAGGTATCGCTCAGAATGATGGCCTGCATCTCAGACCGCAGCTTATCGAGGAATTCTTTTGCGCCCGGCAGCGGATCGATCCGCGCAATGGTCTTCTGGATCTCCTTCAGGCCCATTCCATGCTCGCGCAGCACGCCGAGACGCCACCGCATCAGCTTGTCGTAATCCGGCTCGTCGCGCGTGGTGCGCGTCAGCTCCGGAATGCCGCTCTCGCGGGCAAATTCGATCCAGATCTCGGGGACGAGTACGCCCTCCATATCAAGACAGACGATATTCATCGCGTTTCCTCCTTACCATTTCTTCTGTGCAGCCTTCGCCAGCACATAATCCAGCATGGCGCCGCCATCGATCACATCGCGGTGGCGCACGGCGCGGCTGCGCAGCGCAGCCAGCTGCTTCGGCACCGGCACGCCAGTGACCGCGTGCAGCTGCTCCATCACGTCGAACTCATCGCCCCTTGCCGTCTCGCCGATGCCGGCAAGCACGGCGGCAGGGAACTTATACGGTGAAGCCGTGGACAGCACAACGACCGCATTGTGGCCGGGATTTGCCGCCTTATACTGCTGCGCCACATCCCACGCGACCGCCGTATGCGTATCGCAGAGGTAATGATGCGCGCGCCAGACGCTGCCGATGGCGGCCTCTGCCGCCGCGTCATCGCAGCAGCCCGCCCAGAAGAGTTCCTGCAGCTTTTCGAACATCGGCGCCGGGACTTCGTAGAAGCCCTCCTCGCCAAGCCGCTTCATCAGCCCCGCGACAAGCGCATCGTCGCCGGAAAGCAGATACAGCAGCCGCTCCAGGTTGCTGGAAACAAGGATATCCATCGACGGCGAGACCGTTTTATAGAACGGACGGCGGCGGTCATAGCGGCCTGTGCGCAGAAAATCGGTCAGCACGTTGTTGGCGTTGGACGCGCACACGAGCCTGCCGACGGGCAGCCCCAGCTCCTTTGCAAAGTAGCCGGCAAGAATATCGCCGAAGTTTCCGGTCGGCACCACGAAGTCCACCTTGTCGCCCGCGCGGATGCGGCCCGCCTGCACGAGGTCGGCATACGCTCTATAATAATAGACGACCTGTGGGGCAAGACGGCCAATGTTGATCGAATTGGCTGAGGACAGGCGCACGCCCTTGCCCTCGAGCAGCTGATCCTTGCTGACGGCGGAGAAAATCTTCTTCACGCCCGTCTGCGCATCGTCGAAATTGCCGCGCACCGCGCACACACAGACGTTTTTGCCCGCCTGCGTGGTCATCTGCGCCTGCTGCACGGCGCTCACGCCGCCATGGGGGTAGAAGACGATGATCTTTGTTCCCGGCACATCGCAGAAGCCCTCCATCGCCGCCTTGCCGGTATCGCCGGAGGTGGCGGTGAGGATCAGGATCTCATCGTCCACGCCGAGCTTTTCCTTCGACGCCGTCATCAGGCGGGGCAGCATGGAGAGCGCCACATCCTTAAATGCGCTCGTCGGCCCGCGGAACAGCTCGAGGACGAAGTCCTCGCCCACCGGGACGGTCGGGGTCAGGTGGTCGGTCTCGAACTTGCCGGTGTAGCCGTCATGGACGAGCTTCGCCATCTCCTCTTCCGAGAAGTCGGGCAGGAGCCTCGAGAGGATCTTCGCCGACATGGACATCGTGTCCATATTTAATACAGTAGTATAGTCGAACTTGACCTCGTCGAACGACGGCATGGTATACAGCCCGCCGTCGGGCGCAAGCCCGCTCAGGATCGCCTGCGTGCTGCTCGCCCGGAGCGTATGGTTGCGGGTACTCTGATACTGCATGATCGGTTCCTCCTGTATCTCACGGGAAAAGTTTTTTATTTTCCCTATTGTTTTTTCACAAACGCTATGTTATATTGTTTCCATCAAAAAGTCAAGTGTTTTTGTTTCGCGGACATTTCAGTCAAAACACACAAAATCGTCCGCACTTGACGGAGCATTCCAAAAAGAAAGAAGGTCTTGAACATGACAACTATCGCGCTGCTGGGCTTCGGCACGGTCGGTTCTCATTTTTACCGGCTGTGCGAGGGACGGACCGACCTGCGCATTGCATCCGTTCTCTCGCGCCGCCCGCGTCCGGAGCTTTCCTGCACCGTTACAGCGGACTTTGACGAGATCGTGCGCGATCCCGCGATCGATATCGTTGTGGAGGTCATAGGGGGCATCGAGCCGGCATACAGCTATCTCTGCGCGGCCATGCACGCGGGCAAGCACGTTGTCACCGCAAACAAGCAGCTCATGTGCGCGCATTTCGACGAGCTGACCGCACTTGCCAAGGAGCAGGGCGTCGCGCTGCGCTGCACCGCCGCCGCAGGCGGCGGCATCCCGTGGCTCACCTCCCTTTCCCGCGCGGCGCAGCTTGATGAGATCACCGCAGTTGAGGGCATTCTGAACGGTACAACGAACTATATGCTCTCCGCCATGACGGTTTCCGGCACAGACTACGCCGCCGCGCTTGCACGGGCGCAGGAGCTGGGCTACGCCGAAGCCGATCCGACCGCCGACGTGGAGGGACTGGACGCGCGGCGCAAGCTCGTCCTCTCCGCCGACCTTGCCTTCGGCGTGGACATCAGGGAGGAGGATATCCCCTGCATCGGCATCTCGTCCGTCACCGCGGACGACATCGCCAGGGCAAAGGCCGATGGCCTGACCTGCAAGCTCATTGCCCGCGCGGAGAAAAGCGGAAATTCCATCGCCGCGTTCGTCTGCCCCACGCTCTTCCCCTCCTCCGCGCCCGAGGCGCACACCGGCGGCACGGGCAACCTCGTATCCCTCTATGCCGCGCGCTTCGGCAAGCAGAGCTTTTCCGGCGCGGGCGCGGGCGGCTGGCCGACCGGTTCGAACGTGCTGCGCGACTGTCTCGATATTGCCGCCGGCTGCCGCAGCTTCTATTCCGACGGCTTTGTCCCCTGCTCCGTGAATCTCTCCGGCGCGCGGGGCAAGTGGCTGTTCCGCTGCATGGGCGAGTATTTTTCGCGCGTGTGCAGCGCCCGCGAGGCGTTTGACGCCTACGAATCTTACCGAAAGGACGACCCGCACGCGCTGCTTGCGCGCTATGCGGCCGAAGAGGAATGATTCCCATGCTGAAAGTTTTGAAATTTGGCGGCTCATCGCTTGCCGATGCACGCCAGTTCGCCAAGGTCAAGTCCATTGTGGAATCCGATCCCGCCCGCCGGGTGGTCATCGTCTCCGCGCCGGGCAAGCGCTTTTCCGGCGACCACAAGATCACCGACCTGCTCTACCTGTGCGCCGCCCACATCAAGTATGGCGTAACGTGCGAGGACATCTTCGCCATGATCCGCGACCGCTACAACGAGATCATTGCCGAGTGCGGGCTGCAGCTCGACCTCAGCGCCGACTTTGACACGCTGTGGAACAGGATGCGCAGCGGGATCAGCGAGGACGAGCTTGCCTCGCGCGGCGAATACTTCTCCGCAAGGCTGATGGCGGAATACCTCGGCTATGATTTTCTTGACGCGGCGCTGTGGGTCAAATTCCGTTTTGACGGCACGGTCGATCAGGACGCAAGCTACGAGGCGCTGCGCCGCGCGGCCGATGGGCGCAGGGTCGTGATCCCGGGCTTTTACGGCGTGATGCCCGACGGCCACATCAAAACCTTCTCCCGCGGCGGCAGCGACATCACCGGCGCGCTTGCAGCGGCCGCTCTGGACGCCGACGTTTACGAAAACTGGACGGATGTTTCCGGCATTCTGATGGCAGATCCGCGCATCGTCAGCGACCCCGAGCCGATCCCGCGCGTGACCTACAGCGAGCTGCGCGAGCTGAGCTATATCGGCGCGCAGGTGCTGCACGAGGGAACGATCTTCCCCGTGCGGGAGAAGAACATCCCGCTCAACATCCGCAACACCAACGCTCCCGACCATCCCGGCACCATGATCCTCGAATCTGTAGGCGACGAGCGGGAGGACGGCGGCTTTATCACGGGCATCGCCGGCAAGAAGGGTTTTTCCGTCATCACCATTTCCAAGGCCGGTATGTCCAGCACGCCGGGAACGCTGCTGAAGATCCTCGACGTGCTGGCGCGCCACGAGATAAACGTGGAATACATCCCCTCCGGCATCGACATCGTGTCGCTCGTTGTCTCGTCGGACAGGGCGTCGCGCGTACTGTATGAAATGCTGGGTGAGCTGCAAAAAGAGGTGCAGCCGAATAAGATAACCGTGACGGAACATATTGCCATCGTCGCAGCCGTCGGCCGGAAGATGGCGTACCGCCCGGGCGTATCCGGCAAGATCTTTGCCAAGCTCGGCGAAAACGGCGTCAACATCCGCATGATCACGCAGGGTCCGGAGGAGCTGAACATCATTGTGGGTGTGGAAGAAAAAGATTTTGAACAGGCGATCCGCGTCCTGTATCACAGCTTTGTAAAGGAGAATGTAGTATAATGAAACAGGTCAATGTCGGTATTCTCGGCGCAACGGGCGCCGTCGGTCAGGAAATGATCAAGATCCTTGAAGAGCGCAGCTTCCCCGTTGCGTCTCTGCGCCCCATCGCCAGCGCCAGAAGCGCGGGCGGCAGCGTTCTGTTCAAGGGGCAGGAATGCACCATCGTCGAAGCGTCCGACGATGCGTTCGAGGGGCTGGACATCGTGCTTGGCGCAGCGGAGAACGATATTGCCGCGCGCTTTGCGCCCGCCATCGTCAAGGCAGGCGCGGTGTTCGTCGATAACTCCAGCGCCTTCCGTCTCGATCCCAACGTGCCGCTGGTCGTTCCCGAGATCAACCCCGAGGACGTGAAGTGGCACAAGGGCATTCTCTCCAATCCCAACTGCACTACGATCATCACGCTCGTGGCCATCAACGCGCTGGCCAAGGAAAGCCCCATCGAAACGATCATCGCCTCGTCCTATCAGGCTGTGAGCGGCGCGGGCAAGGGCGGCATCGATGAACTCAACAACGAAGTCAAGGCCCTTGCCGAAGGCAAACATCTTGAACCCAAGGTCTTCCAGTATCAGATCGCCTACAACATCATCCCCCAGATCGGCGGCGAAGCCTTTGAGGGTTACACCAGCGAGGAGATGAAGATGCAGAACGAGGGCCGCAAGATCCTGCATCTGCCGGAGATGAAGGTCAGCTGCACCTGCGCGCGCGTGCCGGTGGTGCGCAGCCACAGCGTTTCCGTGGTGCTGCGCACGAAGGAAAAGATCAGCGTTGCGCGTGCGAAAGAACTCATTGCAAACGCCCCCGGCTGCAAGCTCGTGGACGATCTTGGAAACAGGATCTACCCCATGCCGCTCGACACGTCCGACCATGATACGGTTTTTGTCGGCCGTATCCGCGAGGATCTGACCGACGAGCGCGGCCTGAACCTCTGGTGCTGCGGCGACCAGATACGCAAGGGCGCGGCGACCAATACCATCCAGATCGCAGAGCTGCTGCTGAAGTAATTTCCTCGTTTCGCTGCAATTTTTAATGACAGATCCCTCATTTCGTGCTATGCCGCCCGGCAGACGCCAACGAAATGAGGGATCTTCTTTATGCTTCGGAACGCCTGGCAGCTCCCCGCCCTCCTTGTTTATTTTAACAAGAAAGTCTCTTCCAGCGTTGTGCATTTCCCCATTTTTCATCAAAATCGGCAACTTCCATTTGACAAAGCGCCTTGGGGAGACTATGATGGAAATTGAAATTGGAAACGTTACCGGTAAGGTTTCCAATTTTCAGACGCGCGAAAGGAGCGGATCTGCTTGACCATCAAGGATATCGCAAAGCTTTCCGGCGTGAGCGTCAGCACCGTTTCCCGCGTTCTCAACAACCGCCCCGACGTCAGCGACGACTCCCGCAAGCGGGTGCGCACGGTAATCGAATCGCACAACTACGTTCCCAACAACAGCGCGCGCGATCTGGTCAGGGTCCACTCCGACGCGATCGGCCTTGTGGTGCGCGGCGTGCAGAACCCGTTCTATACCGACATCATCCACGCCATCGAGCGCAAGCTGGACGCCGCGGGCTACACCATGGTCATGCGGCAGATCTCCTCCTGCGACGACGAACTCAAGTGCGGCGCGGTGATGGAGCGCGAAAAGCGCCTGCGCGGCATTGTGTTCCTCGGCGGCCGCAGCGACTATACGTCCGGCGAGGTCGCGCTGTTGAACGTGCCGTTCGTCTGCTGCACCTACACCAATTCCTACGGCACGCTGCGCCAGACGGAATACTCCTCCGTTTCCATCGTCGATGAGCAGGAGGCGTACCGCGCCGTAGCGGAGCTTTACAAAAACGGCCACCGCCGCATCGCCGCGCTGACCGCCGATCCCGATGACAGCTCGATCTCCCAGCTCCGCTACCTTGGCTATCAGCGTGCGCTGCGCGATTTTGGCCTTACGGAATATCCGGAGGACCTGATCTGCGCCGAGGATTTCACCATTGCCACCGCCTACGCCGCCATGCAAAAGCGTCTGCGTTCCCCCGCCGATTTCACCGCCGTGTTCGCCATTGCCGACGATATGGCCATCGGCGCGATGCGCGCCCTGCGCGAGAGCGGGCGCTCCATCCCCGAGGACTGCTCCGTCATCGCTATCGACGGCATCAACGTCTCCGAGTACATCCACCCCATGCTCACCACCCTCTGCCAGCCAAAGACTGCCATGGGCGAAACGAGCGTGGATATCCTGCTCGATATGATCGAGGGGCGCAGCGGCAACCGCCACGTCACTCTGCCAACCGAGCTGCGCGCCGGTCAGTCCGTGCGCAACCTGACGAAATGATTTTCCCGCGGTCACCGCGCGAAAATAAATTTGAAAAGGAGTTTATGACAACATGAAAAAGTATCTTGCACTGATCCTTGCCCTTGTCATGGCGCTCTCCCTCGTCGCCTGCGGCGACAAGACGGATGACACGCAGGGCAGCGGCGACGGCGATACCACCGCCACCGGCCGCGTTTACTGGCTGAACTTCAAGCCTGAGGCTGACGCCACTCTGCAGAAGGTCGCCGGCATGTACACCGAGAAGACCGGCGTCCCCGTCACCGTTCTGACCGCTGCATCCGGCACCTACAACGAGACCCTGACCGCCGAGATGGACAAGGCTGAAGCCCCGACGATGTTCGTCGTGGGCAACCAGGCCGCCATCGGCACCTGGGGCGACTACTGCTACGACCTGACCGGCACCGACATTGCCAACGAACTGAGCACTGACGCCTACAACCTCTATGACGACAACGGCAAGCTCTGCTCCATCGGCTACTGCTACGAGTGCTACGGCATCATCGTCAACGAGGATCTGCTGGAGAAGGCCGGCTACACCCTTGCCGACATCACCAACTTCGACTCCCTCAAGAAGGTCGCCGAGGACATCCATGCCCGCGCTTCCGAGCTTGGCTTCGATGCTTTCACCTCCTCTTCCATGAGCGACGATTCCAGCTGGCGCTTCACCGGCCACCTTGCCAACCTCGAATACTACTATGAGTCTGTTGACGATCCCGACGCCTGGAAGGTCTGCCCCCCGAGCATCAAGGGTACTTATATGCAGAACTACAAGAATCTGTGGGATCTGTACATCAACAACAGCGCTGTGAATCCTGCTGACCTGGCTGCCGGCGGCTTTGACGCTCAGGGCGAGTTCGGCAAGGAGCAGGCCGTGTTCTATCAGAACGGCTCCTGGGAGTGGGCCGCGCTCACCGGCACCGGCGATGGCCAGTACGGTCTGGACAACCTTTCCATGATCCCCTTCTACTGCGGTGTGGACGGCGAGGAGAAGGCCGGCCTCAACTGCGGCACGGAAAACTGCTGGGCTGTTAATGCCAAGGCTTCTGCCGAGGACATCCAGGCGACTCTCGACTTCATGAAGTGGTTGGTCACCGATGCTGAGGTCTCCCGTATGCTGGTCGATGAATTCGCCGCCATGCCTTACAAGAATGCCGCCGAATCCACCAACGGCTTCCTGGCCGACGCCAACGAGTATGCGCTCAACGACAACTATATCATGCCCTGGGTCACCAACTTCCAGCCCAATGTTGACGCTTACCGCGCTGCGCTCGTCTCCGCGATGAACCAGTACGACGCCGACCAGTCTGACGCCAACTGGGAACTCGTCAAGACCGCGTTTGTGGACGGCTGGGCCACCCAGTACGCCGCTGCCAACGGCTAAGGCCGCCTGACCGGCAAAGCTGCATAACCGAACGGAGGGGCGGGCGATTTCGCCCGCCCCTCTCTGCATTTCACGGCGCGCGCTGCATGAGGCGCGCACTGTGTACAGAAAAAATATCTTGGTTGGGAGTTGATCGATTTGAAACACAAGCGTGACGGCGCGGCAGTCAACAGCACAACGATCCGCAGATCCACCCGCCGCTGGTCGCCGCTGTTCATGGGGCCGATGGTCTGTGCATTCCTTATTGGCTTTGTCTATCCGTTCTTTAAGGGAATCTACCTCTCGTTCTGTAAATTCAAGGTCACAAGCGATGCGACCTTTATCGGCCTTGAAAACTACCGCCGCGCATTTCAGGACGCAAGCTTCGTCCATTCGTTCTGGTTCACGGCGCTGTTTGCGGTCGTTTCGCTGGTGCTGATCAACGTGCTGGCCTTCGCCGTGGCCTACGCGCTCACGCAGGGCATCAAGGGCAGCAATCTCTACCGCACGGTGTTCTTCATGCCCAACCTCATCGGCGGTATCGTGTTGGGCTACATCTGGTCGATGATCTTTGACGGCATCCTCTCGCGCTACGGCACGTCCATCCTGCTGGAGACGAAGTACGGCTTCTGGGGACTCATCATCCTGATGTGCTGGCAGCAGATCGGCTATATGATGATCATTTACATCGCCGGCCTCCAGGCCGTGCCGGAGGATATGCTCGAAGCCGCAAAGATCGACGGCGCGAGCCGCTGGCAGACACTCTGGAAGGTCACGATCCCGAATGTGATGCCCTCCATCACGATCTGCACGTTCCTGTCGCTTACGAACGGCTTCAAGCTGTTCGACCAGAACCTCGCCCTGACCGGCGGCCAGCCCTACAATATCCTGCCCGACGGCAGCGTCATCAAGACGACCGAGATGCTGGCGCTGAACATCCTGAACACCTTCTACGGCCAGAACGCCAACTCGCGCGGCACCGCGCAGGCCAAGGCCGTGCTGTTCTTCATTCTCGTGGCGTCCATTGGTCTGCTCCAGCTCAATTCCAACCGCAAAAAGGAGGTGCAGCAGTAATGAACAAGCAGACTCTCTCCGCCGAAAAACGGCGCAAGATGATCCTGTCCATCGTGCTGGCGGTCATCTGCATCATCTATGTGCTGCCCGTACTCACGGTGGTCGTCAACTCCTTCAAGCTCAACACCTTCGTCAAGACCGATACCTTTGCCCTCCCGAATGAGGAGAGCTTTGCCGGCTGGTCGAACTTTGTAAAGGGTATGACCTTCGGCAACTACCCATTCTGGAAGTCTGCGGCCTACAGTCTGTTTATCACCGTGGTCTCCACGGCGCTCATCCTGCTGTGTACCTCCATGGCCGCATGGTATATTGCGCGCGTAGACAGCAAATTCTGCCGCATCGTGTATTACTTCTGCGTTTTTTCAATGGTCGTGCCGTTCCAGATGGTCATGTTCACCCTCTCCAAAACGGCCGATACGCTTAAGCTTAACACGCCCTGGACCATTCCCATCGTGTATCTTGGCTTCGGCGCGGGCCTTGCCATTTTCATGTTCGTCGGCTTTGTCAAGTCGATCCCGCTGGAGATCGAGGAGGCGGCTGCCATTGACGGCTGCGGCCCGCTGCGCACCTACTTTTCCGTGGTGCTGCCGATGCTCAAGCCCACGATGATCTCCGTCGGCATCCTTGAGATCATGTGGGTCTGGAACGACTATCTGCTCCCCTATCTCGTACTCGACCGCACGAAGTATTGGACCATCCCCATCCACATCCAGTATCTCAAGGGCAGCTACGGCACTGTTGACCTCGGCGCGACCATGGCGCTGATCCTGCTGAGCATCCTCCCCGTCATTATTTTCTACCTGCTGTGCCAGAAGCACATCATTAAGGGCGTGGCCGCGGGCGCTGTGAAGGGCTGATCCCCATCCTGCCGCTCAGAAGAGCTATCCAGAAAGAAGTGATTTCCGTTGATCGAACGTTCCTCCGGCATTCTGATGCCGATCTCGTCTCTGCCCTCGCCGTACGGCATCGGCACGCTGGGCAGGGCGGCCTATAAGTTTGCCGACTTTCTTGCCGCCGCCGGACAGAAGTACTGGCAGCTCCTGCCGCTCGGGCCGACCAGCTACGGCGATTCGCCTTATCAGAGCTTCTCCTCCTTCGCCGGCAACCCATACTTCATTGACCTCGACCTGCTTGTAAAGGATAAGCACCTCACGCGCGCAGAGGTCAATGCCTGCGACTGGGGCAGCGATCCGCGCCATGTGGACTACGGCAGAATCTACGAAAGCCGCTTTGCGCTGCTGCAAAAAGCAACGGCGCGCGGCTATGAGCGCGATCACGACGCCGTTGCCGCCTTTGAGCAGGAAAACGCCCGCTGGCTGCCCGACTATGCGCTGTTCATGGCGCTCAAGCGCCGCTTCGGCATGAAATCGTGGACGGAGTGGGAGGATGAAGAGATCCGCTGCCGCAAAAGCGCAGAGGTCATCGAGCGCTACCGCGCCGAACTGCGCAGGGATGTGGAGCTGTTCACCTATATTCAGTTCCTCTTTTTCCGTCAGTGGACGGCGCTCAGAGACTATATCCATTCCCTCGGCATCCGCATCATCGGCGACCTGCCGATCTACGTGGCGATGGATTCCGCCGACGTGTGGGCAGAGCCGGATATGTTCCAGCTGGACAGCCGCAGCGTTCCCGTTGAGGTCTCCGGCGTCCCGCCTGACTGCTTCAGCGCGGACGGGCAGCTCTGGGGCAACCCGCTTTACGATTACGCCGCCATGGCGAAGGACGGCTTTGGCTGGTGGATCCGCCGCGTGGGCGGCGCACAGCAGCTTTACGATGTGATCCGCATCGATCACTTCCGCGGCTTCGAGAGCTACTGGGCCGTTCCCTACGGCGAAACAACGGCAAAAAGCGGCCGCTGGATCAAAGGCCCCGGCATGTCGCTTGTCGGCGTGCTGACGGGCTGGTTCCGCGACCTCGACTTTATCGCCGAGGATCTGGGCTATCCCTCGCCGGAGGTCGTGCAGCTGCTTTCCGATTCGGGTCTGCCGGGCATGAAGGTGCTGGAGTTCGCCTTCGATTCGCGCGATCCCAGCAGCTATCTGCCGCACAGCTGCGGCTTCAACAGCATCTGCTACACCGGCACGCACGACAACGCTCCTCTCGCCCTGTGGCGCACGGAGGCTGACAAGGCGGATATCGCCTTTGCGAAGAAATATCTCGGTCTCAACGACGAGGAGGGCTTCAACGCGGGTATCATCCGCGGCGGCATGAGCTGCCAGAGCCGCCTTTTTGTGGCGCAGATGCAGGACTGGCTCGACCTTGGCGCGGGCTGCCGCATGAACACCCCGGGTACGACCGGCGGAAACTGGCAATGGAGAATGCTGCCGGGCGAAGCCGGCAGGAAGCTTGCCCACCGCATCCGCGAGACCACCCGCATTTACGGGAGACTGTAATCCTTTTTCTGAAAAGCAGACCGCACCGGTCCGGAGATTTCCGGATCGGTGCGGTTTTGTTCGGTTATTTTTCCCGCCGGGCGAATGCCGCATTCGGAAAAGGGCCGCGCTTTACTTCTTTTTCGGCTTGGCCCAGCCAGCCTTGCGCTGAAAGGGCCTGCCCTTTTCAGGCAGGTTTTTCCCCTGGCTGCGCGGCTCGCCGCGCGCGGCGGATCTTGCGGCTTTCCCTCCCTTTGGCGCGGCAGAGGGCGCTTTGCCGCCGCTTTTGCCGTGCTGCGGCGCGCGGTCGCCGCCATAGGGGCGAACGAGACACTTCGGCCCATAGCCGATGAGATCCTCGCGCCCCGCCTTTTTCAGCGCCTCGATGACGAGCCGCTTCTTCTCCGGCCGGAACCACTGGAGCAGCGCGCGCTGCAATTCCTTGCCGTGGGCCGTCGTCTCGGCGAAGACGGGCGACATATCGCGCGGGTCGATGCCAGTATAGTACATACAGGTCGAGAGCGTGCCGGGCGTGGGGTAAAAGTCCTGCACCTGCTCCGGCTTATGCCCCGTGGAATGCAGAAATTCCGCCAGCTGCACCGCATCCCCGAGCGTGCAGCCCGGATGCGAGGACATCAGATACGGCACGAGATACTGCTCGCGGTCATTTTTCGCGTTTACGGCGCGGTACTTATCCCAGAACCGTTCAAACACATCGAAGTGCGGCTTGCCCATGTAGTCCAGCACACCCGCCACGCAATGCTCCGGCGCGACCTTGAGTTGGCCGGAGATATGGTATTTGACGAGTTCGGACAAAAACGGGCTGCCCTTGTCCTCCAGCAGATAGTCGTAGCGGATGCCGGAGCGGATGAAGACCTTCTTCACGCCGGGAATGCTCCGCAGCCGCCGCAGCAGCGCAACATACTCTGAATGGTCGGGGTCGAGATTTCTGCACGGATGCGGGGCGAGACAGTTTTTATTGCGGCACATGCCGCGCTTGAGCTGATCCTGACACGACGGATGGCGGAAGTTTGCGCTCGGGCCGCCGACGTCGTGAACGTAGCCCTTGAACTTTGGATCGTGCGTAAAGCCCTCGACCTCGCGCACGCAGGACTCGATGGAGCGCGAGGTGATCATGCGGCCCTGATGGAACGCCAGCGAACAGAAGTTGCACCCGCCGAAGCAGCCGCGGTTATGCGTAACGGAAAAGCGCACCTCTTCAATGGCGGCAACGCCGCCGAGAGAATCGTACATCGGGTGTACCTCGCGCATATAGGGCAGCTCCGCGACCTCGTCGAGCTCCTCGCGCGAAAGCGGCATGGCAGGCGGATTGACCACCAGCGTGTCGCGCCCGCATTTCTGCCACAGCGCTCTGCCGCGGACAGGGTCATGCTCCTCATACTCCAGCTTCGTTGCCAGCGCGTAGGCGCGCTTGTCCGCGCAGACCTCCTCGTACGAGGGGCAGTCCAGATGCTCATAGGCGCAGACCTCGGGCGTGCGCGTCACAAACGCCGTGCCGCGGATATCTGTTAAGGTATTTACCTTTTCACCCTTTGCGAGCCGCCGCGCGATCTCCCGCGTGGCATATTCGCCCATGCCATAGATGAGCAGGTCGGCCTGCGCGTCGAAGATGAGTGCGCGGCGCACCTTATCGTCCCAGTAATCGTAGTGCGCAAAGCGGCGCAGACTGGCCTCCAGTCCGCCAACGATGATGGGAATATCGCCCCACGCCTCGCGGCAGCGGTTGGCATATACGATGGTCGGACGGTCGGGCCGCAGGCCCATTTTGCCGCCGGGAGAATAAAGGTCGGTCGTGCGGCGCTTTTTCGCCGCCGTATAGTGCGCGACCATCGAGTCGATATTCCCTCCGCCGATCATCACGCCGCAGCGCGGGCGGCCCATTGCCCGGAAAGTCTCCGCGCTGTGCCAGTCGGGCTGCGCCAGCACCGCCACACGGTACCCTTCATGCTCCAGCACGCGCGCAATGATAGACGTACCGAAGCTCGGATGGTCCACATATGCGTCCGCCGTGACGACGAGAAAGTCATAATAGTACCATCCGCGTTCCGTCATCTCGTCTTTCGAGACCGGCAGAAACGACCGCTCTATCGCTTTTTTCTTCATTATTCGATCACATCCTGCAATCTTTTCCAGCATTTTTCCTCGTCGTATTCAAAACTCTTCTCAAACGTGACGCTTTCTGCATCCTCGCAGACGGGGGCAAAGCCCCACTTTTCCGCACAATGTAGCGCAAGCGTATTGCTCCGCGGAATGCGCCCGGTAGACAGGCGGCGGCAGCCGCGCGTGCGCGCGTAGGACAGCGCCTGACCGATCAACTTCTCGCCGTTCCCCTGCCGCTGCGCATATTCCTCCAGCCAGAATTCGCCGATCGTACCCACGCCGCCGCGGCAGGAATCAATGATGACCGCGCCGATGACCTCTCCGCCGCGCAGCACATCGAAACGCCCCTCAGCGCCCGAGGCGCGGTAGCAGATGCCGCCCTCAAAGCCCTTCGCGCTTTTGACCCACGCCTGGCGGCGCAGCGTGGCCATGTCCTCGTCCAGGTGGGAAGCGTCGTCGCGGAAAACCACGCGGAAGCGTCCGTTTTCATATTCGAGCTTTGTCACGGCAGTGTTCTCCGCATGGCCGGTGCCGTCGATCTCGTGAAGGGAAAGCCCTTGCAGGGTGCCGATGGCAATGCGCATTGCCATGCCGTGAGAAAAGACCGCCGCCGTGCCGCCCGGATGCTTTTCCGCGATCTCGCGCAGCGCATCGCACATCCGGTCCCGCACCTCTGCGATGCGCTCGCCGCCGTCCACGCGCCACTTTTCCGCGTCCGTGTTGAACAGCGCCAGCTGTTCGCCGTCGCGCTCCTCGATCTCCGCCCATGGCACATCCTCCCAGTAGCCCACGTCCACCTCGCGCAGGCGCGGCACAGTATGCAGCGGCAGACCGTGCGTTTTATAGATGGCAAGCGCTGTGATCATTGTGCGGAAGCGGTCGCTTGCATAAACGGCGTCGAATTTTGTGCCGGCAAAGCGCGCGGACAGCGCGGCGATCTGGCGGTAGCCGCGGTCGGTGATGACGCTGTTGTACCAGCCGTGCGCGCGCCGGTAAAGATTTCCGTCCGCCTCGGCGTGGCGGATAAGATAGATCGTGGTCATGCCTGTTCTCCTTGCTGCTTTTTCATCTATTATAAAGCGGCGCGGGCGCTTCGGCAAGGAGAATTTGCGCCGCCCATGCGCGCGGAAAATTTTTCCGCGCATCATCCTCCGCCGCACGGACAGACTAAGCGCGTGAGTAAAGGAGTGATCAAAATGTGTGAGACCGCATTCTGGCGCGGTATGCTTGCCGGCATGGTCGCCGGCGTATTCGCGGGCATGACGATCGCGGAAAAGCGCAAGGCCATGAAGACCTGCGTGGGCCGCACCATGCAGCATATGGGTAGCGCCGTGGACGGCGCTTTGAGCGATCTGATGCACACGGTGCGATAAGCGCGAAAAAAGCGCGGCAGAGGAAGGGCGGGAGCATAGCTCCCGCCCTTTCTTTGTTGACTTATATGCAACGACGGATATAATGAAAATAACAGGAATCCCCTGATTAAATTATTTGTATAACGAGAGAGGAGAGAAACGATGAAAAAGCTATTTGCATTGATGCTTGGCCTGCTGTCCTGCACACTACTGCTCTGCCTGTCTGTCAACGCAGTCGAGCTGTATGTCGACACAGAGTTGGTGCAGACCGATGTGCCGCCGCAGTTGGTGGGCGGCCGAACGCTTGTGCCCATGCGGGCGATTTTTGAGTATCTGGGCGCGGAGGTCACGTGGGACAATGACACTCGAACGGCGACTGGTACGCTGGATGACACAGTCGTGATCATCCAGATCGATAATACAACAGCTTACGTCAACGATGTGCCGTACACGCTGGATGTGCCTGCGCAAATCATCGGAAACCGGACAATGGTTCCGGCACGCTTCGTTTCGGAATCGCTTGGCTGCGTCGTCACATGGTATAATGAGACGCAGACGGCGGCAGTTGCGAATAAGACGAAGGGCGAGCACATCTATGTGACAAAGACGGGCAAGCGTTATCACTATTCCGGTACCTGCAACGGCGGTACTTATTACGAAGCAACGCTCGCTGAGGCGATGGGCAGAGGCCTCACTCCCTGCGACAAATGCGTGCTGACAAAGAACTGAATCTTTTCGGAATAGGGTAAGGGCGGGAGCATAACTCCCGTCCTTCCTCATTATTTTCCTGCTATCCTGCTTGCTTTTGCTTTTCAGATCACGCCGTACTCCTTGAGGAGCTTTTCAATGTCGGTGCCTTCGATCTTGCCGAGGAGCTTCTTCACGGCCATCTTTTCTACAAGGCCCATCTCCATGTCGGTCGCCTTCTTGCCGTCGCGCAGCTTGACGGTGGCGTTGAGCAGGTCGCGCACGTCATACACGCTGCCCCAGACCTCCGGCACGCCGCGGTCAATGTTCAGCAGCGTGTAGACCGACTCCATGCCCGTGCGCATGGAATACTCGGTGGTGAAGATCGTGTCGCGCGGGGTCTCGGCAAACTGGCCGAGGAAGGCGAAGTTGACGCTGCCCTCCGGCACAACGTTCGGGCGGTCGCCATAGGCGCGCGGCATGAAGAACGCATCGATATACGGCATCATGACGGGTACGGTGTTGGCGCTGTGTGCCGCAAGCTCTTCGATCTGATCCTCCGGCACGCCGATGTGGTACAGCCACTCCATGCAGATCTCCTTGCCGGTGCACTCACGCATGGGCTTCTTGACATAATCGCCCGGCTTGTCGGTAAAGAGCGAGTAGACCCATACGAGGCAGTGATCCTTCGGCTGCGTGCGGAACTGCGGCTGGCGGTTGATGGTCCAGCTCATCAGCCACGAGGAGTCCTTCACGGTGACGATGCCGCCGGTGACGACATGGCCGGTGAACGGGTCGCGCTTGCAGATGTTTTTGATATAGGGGATGATCTTCTGGTCGAGCGTCTCGACAGTCGCGCTCATCCAGTTCGTCTGTTCGGGATCGCGGCAGAACTTGTCAGGATGACCAAACGACGGGTCCTGCGCGGCGATCCTGCGCCACATATCCCAGCCGCCGCCCTCTTTGAGTTCGGTGTTGTACTGAGCGGGGGTGTTCTGGCTGCCCATGGAGGAGTTTTCGACGCAGCCGCCGTTCGTGATGAAGACGAGGTCGTTTTCCGTAAGGTCGATGGCTTCCTTCTTACCGTCGCGGATGACGTCGATGCGCCTGGCGAGCTTGTGCTTGGGGTCGGAGCAGTCGAACTCGACGTTTGCGACCTGCACGCCGTAGTGGAACTGGACGTTGTGGCTCTCGAGGTACTTGACCATCGGGAGGATCATGGACTCATACTGGTTGTACTTGGTGAAGCGCAGCGCCGTGAAATCGGGCAGGCCGCCGATGTGGTGGATATAGCGCTGGATATAAAGCTTCATCTCCAGCGCGCTGTGCCAGTTTTCAAAGGCGAACATCGTGCGCCAGTAGAGCCAGAAATTGGAACTGAGTACCTCGTCGTCGAAGAAGTCGGTGATCTTCTTGTCCTGCAGCTCCTCGTTCGGGGTGAAGAAGAGCTTCATGATCTCCATCGCGCCCTTGTCGGAGATATCGAACTTGCCGTCGGTGTGCGCGTCCTGACCGCGGTTGACAGTCGCGCGGCAGAGGGAGTAGTTGGGGTCTTCCTTGTTGAGCCAGTAGTACTCGTCCAGCACGCTCACGCCCTCGGTCTCAATGGAGGGGATGGAACGGAACAGATCCCACATGACCTCGAAATGGTTGTCCATCTCGCGGCCGCCGCGCATCACATAGCCGAGGTTTTCAAACTTATAGCCGTCGCACGCGCCGCCGGGCAGGCTGCCCTTTTCCAGAACGTGGATACGCTCGCCCTTCATCTGGCCGTCGCGCACAAGGTAGCAGGCGGCCGTCAGTGCGGCGAGGCCGCTGCCGACGATATAGGCGGATTTGTTGTCCACGCCCTCGGGCTTCTTGGGACGGGCAAATGCTTCATAGTTACCGCTGGAATAATACATAGATCATTTCTCCTTTCAGACTGCTTGCAGAACCGCTGATCCGCGAAACACGTTCCACCTTGGGGATCAACGGTATGTTTTCCTTTTGATGGGGAAAGCATACCGCGGCTTTGCGGAAAGGGCAATCAGCAGAAAGCGGACGATGATAAAAAACGCATCACCGCCCGCAAAGCTGTAAAAAATTTTATCATTCCGCCGCTTTTGATGGAGCCGCCCTGTCAGTGCGCAGGCGTTCCAGCGCAGCGCGGACATTCCCGTGAATGACGAGCGACAGCCGCTCAACGATGACCTGCGGGTCGCCCTTCATGTCGTTTTTGATCCAGTCGAGCATCAGGCCGACAAAGGCATACTTGTAGACCGTTGCGATGAACGCCTTGTCCTCTCCGCGCACGCTCATGCCCTGCGCCTGCTCCTCCACCACGCCCTCAAGCAGGTCGTAGGTAAGCTTATAAAGGTAGTTTTCCACCTGCTCGCGGCTGACAGAATGGTAAACATTGAGGATAAACGGCTTGTTCTCCTGCACAGCCTCGAATATCTGCAAAAGCCCCTGCTGCCATGTTTCATAGGTTTTCTTTCCCTCGAGCGCGCGCTTGGCGTCCTCCAGACACGACCACTCCACAAGGTCGTAGATATCTTTGAAGTGATAGTAAAACGTCATGCGGTTGATGCCGCAGTCCTCCGTGATGTCGCTGATGGTGATCTTGCTCAGCGGCTTTTTCAGCAGCAGATTTTTCAGCGACGCCTCCAGCGCCCGCTTGGTCACCTGTGACATGGTGCTATGCCCCTTTCCCCCCACAGTTTGCTTGATGACAGGAGTTTATCATATCTTCCCGTCCGACTCCACCAGAAAAGGCTGAACTTTTTATGAATTCTGCCGGACTTCGGGCGCTCTGCCGCTTTTTCCCGGCAAAGGCAAGTTTCTGGTTGACTTTTCCCTGCGGCTTGCGTAAACTGTCCTTGTACAGAACACAAAGTTTCCAACTTTTGTTTTTATCAGGAGGACGAATTGATGCAGTTGATGGACGCGATCTGCAAGGTCACGGCAGGGCCGGGGCTGGAGCTCCGGCAGGTATCGGTACCCACGCCGGGACCGGGCGAGGTACTGATCAAGATCCACAAAACCGCCATCTGCGGTACTGACGTACATATCTACGACTGGAACGAGTGGGCGTCGCAGCACGTCAGGCCGCCGATGATCATCGGGCATGAATATGTCGGCGAGATCGCCGCGCTCGGCGCGGGCGTAACGGGGCTGACGGTCGGCCAGCGCGTTTCCGGCGAGGGCCACATCACCTGCGGCCACTGCCGCAACTGCCACACGGGCAACATCCAGTGGTGCAAAAATACCTCGAGCGTAGGCGTGGACCGCGACGGCGCGTTCGCCGAATATGTCTGCATTCCCGCAAGCAACGTCATCCTCATCGACCCCTCGCTCAACGAGGATGTGGTCGCCATGTTTGACGCCGTGGGCAACGCCACGCACACGGCGCTGATGTTCAACCTCGTCGGCGAGGATGTTCTCATCACCGGCGCAGGGCCGGTCGGCATTCTTGCCGTTGCCATTGCCAAATACGCCGGCGCGCGCCGCGTGGTCGTCACCGACCTGAACGACTACCGGCTGGAGCTTGCCAAAAAGCTCGGCGCGGACGCCGCCATCAACACCGGGCGCGAGGATCTGACGCTTGCGATGAAGGAACAGGGGCTGGTCGAGGGCTTCGACGTGGGCTTTGAGATGTCCGGCTCCGGCGCAGCGCTGCGCCAGATGATCGGCGTAATGCGCAACGGCGGAAAGATCAGCCTCCTTGGCCTTGGCAACGGCCCGGTGCAGATGGACATGAACCAGATCATCGGCAAGGGGCTGACGCTGCAGGGCATCTACGGCCGCAAAATGGACAACTGGCATCAGATGAGCTACATGGTGCAGGGCGGGCTGGATCTTACGCCCGCCATCACCCACCGCTTTCACTACACCGACTTTGAAAAGGGCTTTGAAGCCATGCACAGCGGCATGAGCGGCAAGGTCATTCTCGACTGGACGACAAAAAAGGAGGAACCCGCCGAATGAAAACCGCGTATGAGAGCTACCGCGCCGAGCTTGCCGCCATCCGCGAGGCAGGCACCTACAAAGACGAGCGCATCATCACCACCCCGCAGAAAAGCCGCATCGACACCACCGCCGCGCGCGGCGTGGTCAATCTGTGCGCAAACAACTATCTCGGTCTTTCCGACCATCCGCGCCTGATCGCTGCGGCAAAGAAGAGCTATGACGCGTGGGGCTTCGGGCTTTCCTCCGTGCGCTTTATCTGCGGCACGCAGCAGATCCACAAGACGCTTGAGCAAAAGATCGCCGGCTTCGTCGGCATGGAGGACGCCATCCTCTATTCCTCCTGCTTCGACGCCAACGGCGGCCTTTTTGAAACGCTGCTGGGTGCGGACGACGCCGTCATCTCCGACGAGCTGAACCACGCAAGCATCATCGACGGCGTGCGCCTCTGCAAGGCGCGCCGCTACCGCTATAAAAACAGCGACATGGGCGATCTGCGCGCCCAGCTGCTGGCCGCGCGCGAGGCGGGCTGCAAGAGGATCATCATTGCCACCGACGGCGTGTTCTCCATGGACGGCTACATTGCAAACCTCAAGGGCATCTGCGATCTGGCCGATGCGTTTGATGCGCTCGTCATGGTGGACGACAGCCACGCCGTCGGCTTTATGGGCGAGCATGGGCGCGGCACGCCGGAATATTGCGGCGTGATGGATCGTGTCGATATCCTGACCGGCACCTTCGGCAAGGCCATGGGCGGCGCCTCCGGCGGCTACACCGCCGCAAGGCGCGAGATCGTCGATCTGCTGCGCCAGCGCAGCCGTCCGTATCTCTTCTCCAATTCCCTTGCCCCGGCTATCTGCGCGGCAACGATCGAAACGATCGATATGCTGACCGAATCCACCGCGCTGCGCGACAGAGTGCATGAAAATGCCCGCTACTTCCGCGCAGAGATGGAAAAACTCGGCTTTGACCTGCTGCCCGGCGAGCATCCGATCGTACCCGTCATGCTGTACGACCCCAAGGTCGCGGGCGAGTTTGCCCGCCGGATGCTTGAAAAGGGCGTATATGTCGTTGGCTTTTGCTATCCCGTTGTGCCGAAGGGGCGCGATCGCGTGCGCACGCAGATCTCCGCTGGCCACACAAAGGACGATCTGGACTTTGCCGTCCGCTGCTTCGGCGAGGTCAAGGCCGAGATGGGTCTGTAACGCCGGATGCAGAGCATGGATATCGCCAAAGCGATCCTCGCCGAGGCAGAAACACGGCGAGACGGACGCAGCCCCTTTCTCCTCGCCATCGACGGCCGCTGCGCCGCAGGAAAGACTACCCTTGCGGCCCAGCTTGCCCGGCTTTCCGGCTGTACAGTCGTGCCGATGGATCATTTTTTCCTTCGTCCGGAGCAGCGAACGGAGGAGCGCTTCCTTGAACCCGGCGGAAATGTTGACCGCGAGCGGTTTCTCGCCGAGGTGCTGCTGCCGCTGCGCGCGGGAAAACCCTTTTCCTACCGTCCGTTCGACTGTCACACGCTTTCGCTTGCCGCGCCCATCTCGGTTCCCCCGGCGGCACTGTATGTCATTGAAGGCTCGTACTCCTGCCACCCCGCGCTGCGGGAGCAGTACGGCCTTACGGTGTTTCTCGATGTTGGCTCCGATGAGCAGCTGCGCCGCATCCGCGCGCGTAACGGGGAGGATGACGCGCGGCGCTTTGCCGAGCGATGGATCCCGCTGGAGGAGCGCTACTTCCGCGCGCTGGACGTGCGCAGGCACTGCACTCTCTATTATCTTTCCGAATAGTGGAAAGGAACGGTCGCTTCGGCGCCCGCGCAAGCTTTTTAGCGGCCGCTCATTTCTAAGCCCGCCTGCCGATCCGGAAAGGCGTCCCGTTTGCGCCATATTCCCGCATGAAGAAAGAAAAAGCGCCGAAACCGTGAGGTTTCGGCGCTTTTGAACTGTTTGCGCTCGGAGCGGGCTGCAATCAGCGCTTGCTGAACTGCGGCGCGCGGCGGGCTGCTTTGAGACCGTATTTCTTGCGCTCCTTCATGCGCGGATCGCGCGTGAGGAAGCCGGCCTTCTTGAGGATGGTGCGGTACTCGGGGTTGACCAGCAGCAGCGCGCGGGAGATGCCGTGACGCAGCGCGCCTGCCTGACCGGACACACCGCCGCCCTCGACGGTGGCGACGATATCGACCTTACCCAGCTCTTCCGTGGAGACCAGGGGCTGACGGACGACCATCTTCAGCGTTTCAAGGCCGAAGTAATCGTCAATGTCGCGGCCGTTGATGGTGATGGAGCCGGTGCCGTTCTGGAAGAGGTGAACGCGGGCGACGGAGGACTTTCTACGGCCGGTGCCGTACAGATAAGGCTTCTTGGACTGATACATTCTTCTCTTCCTCCTTAGACTTCGTAGGCTTCGGGCTTCTGAGCCTGCTGCTCGTGGGTATCACCAGCATAGATGTGCAGACGCTTCAGGGAGTCCTTGGTCACGGTGTTGCGGGGCATCATGCCGCGCACGGCCACGCGCATCGCAAGCTCGGGCTTCTCCTGCATGAGGATGCGGTACTTGGTCTCCTTCAGACCGCCGACCCAGCCGGAGTGGGTGCGGTAGTACTTCTGCTCCATCTTGTTGCCGGTGAGGATGGCCTTGGAAGCGTTGATGATGATGACGTTGTCGCCGCAGTCGGCGTGCGGGGTGTAGGTGACTTTGCGCTTGCCGCGGAGCAGATCGGCCGCAGCAACGGCGGTCTTGCCCATGGGCTTGCCGGCGGCATCGATGACGTACCACTTACGCTCGATGTTGCCCTTGTTCGCCATAAAAGTGGACATGGTGTGTATTCCTCCATTTGATCTATGAATGAAAGCTTGTGCTTTACATTTTTCTCGTCCCTTGGTAAAATCGGAACGTGTTTATTTATAGCATCCTGCGCGCAGAATGTCAACCCCATTTTGATTTAGCGCAGTCAATGCTCGTGAATTCTCTTGTTTTCTCTCGTTTTCTCTCGAAATCTAAAAACGCAAAATGAAAACTTCTATTTTTCCGGAAAGGGGCGATCTCCATGCAGGAAATTTTAGGACTCGTGCGCCGCTGCGTTGAGGATTACGACATGATACAGCAGGGGGAAACCGTTGCCGTCGGCGTATCCGGCGGCAAGGACTCTCTCCTGACGCTCACGGCGCTCGCTCGGCTCGCGCAGTTTTATCCCAAGCAGTTCCGCGTTGCAGCCATCACGGTGGAAACCGGCGTGCCGGGCATGAGCTTTGACGCCGTGGCCGACTACTGCGATACGCTCGGCGTAGAATACATCCGCGTGAACGTGCCGATCTACGAGATCGTCTTTCTGGAGCGCAAGGAGAAAAACCCCTGCTCGCTGTGCGCAAAGCTCCGCCGCGGCGCGCTCTCAACGGCGATGAACGAGCATGGCATCCGGAAGATCGCGCTCGGGCATCATTATGACGATGCCGTGGAAACGCTTTTGATGAATCTCCTTTTCGAGGGACGCATCGGCTGCTTCCAGCCGGTCACATACCTGAGCCGCTCAGATGTGACGCAGATCCGCCCGCTGCTCTATGTGAAGGAGCAGCAGGTGCGCCGCGCAGCGGCGCGCCTGGCGCTGCCCATCGTGCAGAATCCCTGCCCCGCCAACGGCGAAACGCGCCGCCAGGAGGTCAAGGAGCTGATCGAATCTCTCTCCTCGCGCTACCCCGACCTGAAAAGCAAGCTTTTTGGCGCAATGCAGCGCTACCCGCTTTACGGCTGGGGTGTGGGCGGCGAAGAAACGTAAAAAGCCGCCGCGCGGCGCGCAGCGGTCAAAAGTTGGATTTATTTTAATTTTGTATGTATCAAACAAATATCATTTGCAGCAGCACCAGCAGTGCAAGTCCCGGCACGCCGAGAACCGCGATGATGAGCGCATTGAACAGATTCAGCCCCAGCGCAAGCTTTGCCAGCGCTCCCGTTGCGCTCAGCAGCCCCAGCAAGGCAAATCCGAGCAGCGTGTTGACCAGCAGCTTGCCCGCCAGCTTCAGCGGCGCGGAAAACAGCCGCAGCACCGCCAGCACGGCAAACAGCGCCATCAATCCCAGCAGCAGCTTCTGCATCACACCCATGTAGCAACTCCCTCCGTACACGCCTGACGCTTTGCCGCGCCGCCGCGCTCCTTGATCTGCCGCAGCAGAAAATCGTAGCGCGAAAGGACGGCGTTGATCTCATAAACGCACGCATCCACCAGCTCCGGCTCGCAGACGGCGTTGAACCGGCCATACGCCTGTGCAAGCGCAAAGCGTGTATCGTCCAGTTCGCGGAACAGGTCCTGCATGGATGCATCGCGCGCAACAGCGCAGCGCAGCAGATCAGCCTTTCGCATTCTTTTATCCTCCCATACGGTTACAGAGTAAGTGTATGGCAATTATGGACAAATATTCCGCATTTCAAACAGGAGGCCCCCATGGAGCATGAAGACTATATGCGTCAGGCGCTGGCGCTGGCGCGGGAAGCGGCGGCGGCGGGCGAGGTTCCCGTAGGCTGCGTGATCGTGCGGGACGGCGTGGTCGTTGGCCGCGGACGCAACCGGCGCGAGGAGCTGCAGCGCACCTCATCGCACGCAGAGATGGAGGCCATCGCGCAGGCAAATGAAACGCTGGGAGGCTGGCGGCTGGACGGATGCACGCTCTATGTCACGCTGGAGCCGTGTCCCATGTGCGCCGGTGCGATCATTAACGCGCGCATTCCGCGCGTCTGCTACGGCGCGCGCGACGAGGCGATGGGTGCCTGCGGCGGCGTACTGAATCTTTTTATGGAGCAGTTTCCCTTTCGCCCCGCGCTTGTGGGCGGCATTCTGGCGGACGACTGCCGCGCCGTGCTGACGGACTTTTTCCGCACGCTGCGCTGAGCAGGCCTCCCCACGGACAGCGCGCGGGTTTTCATCTGTATAAAAAGGAAGCGCGGCTTTGCCGCGCTTCCTTTTTACGCTTTTTCTTGGGAGATTACTGCTTATCGTACATATCGATAAGCTTGGTGAGGTGTTCATAGCGCTCCTTGGCCGCTTCCTCGTTGCGCTCGAAGAGACCTTCGGCACGCTCGGGGAACTCGCGGGTCAGGCGGCTGTAACGCGCCTCGTTCATCAGGAACTCACGGTAACCGCCGGCAGGAGCCTTGGAGTCGAGCGTGAACTTCTTATCCGCCGCGGGATTGAAGCGGAACAGGTTCCAGTAGCCGCACTCAACGGCCTTCTTCATTTCCTTCTGGCAGTTCATCATGCCGCCCTTGATGGAGTGCATCTCGCAGGGGCTGTAGCCGATGATGAGGGACGGGCCGTGATAAGCCTCGGCCTCGGTGATGGCCTTGATGGTCTGCGCGGGGTTCGCGCCCATGGCGACCTGCGCCACGTAGACGTAACCATACTGCATTGCGATCTCGGAGAGGCTCTTCTTCTTGGTCTCCTTACCGGCAGCCGCAAACTGAGCGACCTGGCCGATGTTGGAAGCCTTGGATGCCTGACCGCCGGTGTTGGAGTAGACCTCGGTATCGAAGACAAAGATATTGACGTCCTTGTTCTGAGCGATGACGTGGTCGAGACCGCCGTAACCGATATCGTAAGCCCAGCCGTCGCCGCCGAAGATCCACACGGACTTCTTGGCGAGGTAATCCTTCTTGTCGAGGATCTCGGAAACCAGCTTGCAGGCGTCGCAGTCGCAGAACTTCTCGCCCTTCGCCTTGAGCTCGGCAGCGTGTTCGGCAAACTGCGGAATCGCAGCCAGCTCGTCCACGGTGGCGATGCTCGCCATCAGCGCGGCGACATACTCCTTCGTGGCGGCGGCGTTGGCCTTGCCATCGTCCTTGGTGTCGAGCCACTTCTGAGCGGCTTTCTTCAGCTCGGGACGCGCCCACTCGACAGCGATGAGCTGCTCGGTCTTGGCAACGAGATCATCGCGGATCTTCTCCTGGCCGACATACATACCAAAGCCGTGCTCGGCGTTGTCCTCAAACAGGGAGTTGCACCAGGCCGGGCCGTGGCCGTTCTTATCCGTGCAGTACGGGGAGGTAGCGCCGGGGCCGCCCCAGATGGACGAGCAGCCGGTGGCGTTGGAGATGTACATACGGTCGCCGAAGAGCTGGGTGACGAGGCGGGCGTAGCTCGTCTCGGCGCAGCCGGCGCAGGAGCCGGAGAATTCCAGCATGGGCTGCATGAACTGGCTGCCCTTGACCGTAAGATCCTGCATATCCTTCTTGTCGGAGACCTTGGAGACGCAGTAGTTGAAGACCTCCTGCTGTGCAAGCTCGCCCTCCTGGCCGACCATCGTCAGCGCGCCGACCGGGCACTGGCCAATGCAGACGCCGCAGCCCATGCAGTCAAGCGGGGAGATGGCCATGGTGTACTTGTAAACGCCCTTGCCCTTGCCGGCCTTGATGTCAACGATCTTGGCGCTTGCGGGAGCATTCTTGGCTTCTTCTTCCGTGAGAGCGAAGGGACGGATGGTGGCGTGCGGGCAGACATAAGCGCAGTTGTTGCACTGAATGCACTTGGTCTCGTCCCAGGTGGGAACGGAAACGGCAACGCCGCGCTTTTCGTAAGCGGCAGCGCCCAGCTCCCACTGGCCGTCCACATGAGGCATGAACGCAGAGACCGGCAGGCTGTCGCCGTCCATCTTGTCGATGGGATCGAGAATATCCCTGACCTGCTTGACAAGCTCCGGCTTGCCCTCGTAGCAGACCGCCTCATCGGCATCGACGGCATTTGCCCAGTCGGCGGGAACATCGATCTTCTTGTAGGCGGTGGCGCCAAGGTCGATGGCCTTGTGGTTCATATCGACGATATCCTGGCCCTTCTTCAGGTAGGAGTGCGTCGCGGCGTCCTTCATGTACTGGATGGCCTGCTCCTCGGGCATGACCTTGGCAAGGGAGAAGAATGCAGACTGGAGAATGGTGTTGTTGCGCTTGCCCATGCCGATCTCGATGGCGAGGTCGATGGCGTTGATGGTGTAGAGCTGGATATTGTTCCTGGCGATGTAGCGCTTGGCGTCCGCCTTGAGGTGGTGGTTCAGCTCATCGAAATCCCACTGGCAGTTGATCATGAACACGCCGCCGGGCTTGACGTCGTTGACCATCTTGAAGCCCTTGATGATGTAGCTGGGGTTGTGGCAGGCGACAAAGTCGGCCTTGTTGATGTAATACGGGCTGCGGATGGGCTTATCGCCGAAGCGCAGATGGGAGATCGTCACGCCGCCGGTCTTCTTGGAGTCATACTGGAAGTAGGCCTGGACGTACTTGTCGGTGTGGTCGCCGATGATCTTGATGGAGTTCTTGTTCGCGCCGACGGTACCGTCGCCGCCGAGACCCCAGAACTTGCACTCGATGGTGCCTTCGGCTGCGGTGTTCGGGCAGTTCTTGTCCTCTTCGAGAGAAAGACCCGTCACGTCATCGACGATGCCGATGGTGAACTGGCGCCTGGGCTCGGCTTTGGCGAGCTCGGAGTAAACGGCGAAGACGGAAGCGGGCGGGGTATCCTTGGAGCCAAGACCGTAGCGGCCGCCGATGACCTCGATGCCGGTCTTGCCGGCGTTGGCCAGCGCGGTGACAACGTCGAGGTACAGAGGCTCGCCCTGCGCGCCGGGTTCCTTGGTACGGTCGAGAACGGCGATCTTCTTGCACGTTGCGGGGATGGCTTCGATCAGGCGCTCAGCCTTGAACGGGCGGTACAGACGAACCTTGATGAGGCCGACCTTTTCGCCGTGGGCGTTGAGATAGTCGATGACTTCCTCGGCCACGTCGCAGATGGAACCCATCGCGATGATGACGCGGTCGGCGTCGGGCGCGCCGTAGTAGTTGAAGAGCTTATAGTCGGTGCCGAGCTTGGCGTTGATCTTGCCCATGTACTCCTCCACGACCTCGGGGAGGGCGTCGTAGTACTGGTTGCAGGCCTCGCGGTGCTGGAAGAACGTATCGCCGTTCTCGTGGCTGCCGCGCATATGCGGATGCTCAGGGTTCAGGGCGTGCTCGCGGAACGCCTTGACAGCGTCCATGTCGCACATATCGGCGAGATCCTTGTAATCCCACACGGCGATCTTCTGGATCTCGTGGGAGGTGCGGAAACCGTCGAAGAAGTTGATGAACGGCACCTTGCCGGAAAGCGCAGCCAGATGCGCCACGGGGGAGAGATCCATCACTTCCTGCACGTTGCCCTCGCACAGCATGGCGAAGCCGGTCTGGCGGCAGGCCATGACGTCAGAGTGGTCGCCGAAGATGTTCAGCGCATGGGTGGAGACGGTACGGGCAGAAACGTGGAACACGCAGGGCAGCTGCTCGGCCGCGATCTTGTACATATTGGGGATCATCAGCAGCAGGCCCTGGGAGGCCGTGTAAGTCGTCGTCAGCGCGCCGGCGCCGAGAGAGCCGTGAACCGCACCGGCAGCGCCGGCTTCCGACTGCATTTCAACGACCTTGACCTTGCTGCCGAAAATGTTCTTCTGCCCGTTCGCGGACCACTGGTCAACAAGGTCTGCCATGGGTGAAGACGGGGTGATGGGGTAGATAGCGGCAACCTCGCTGAACGCGTAGCTTACGTGCGCGGCAGCGTTATTGCCATCCATGGATTTCATTTTTCTTACCATAAATGAACCTCCTGTTTATTTCACCGCCGGAGCGGTGCATCTTGATGGATCTGCGCAAAATTTAACGCTGATATATTGTAGCACAAAATTTTCCGCGTGTAAACGGCTCATTTCCGCAAAACATTCCTTTTTTTGCAAATATATCTTCATTTAATTTCATTTTTGGCATCTTTTGAAATAATTTATTCTTTTTGGCAATTGATACAAAAATTTGAAGCGAAGCATTTGCCTGATGCGAAAAGTGTGATATACTGAACGAAGAATCGCGCCGCACGGCGCGCGGAAGGGGGATGCGGTATGGTCACGGCGATCCGCTCAATGGGGCTGCAGGGCATCACGGGCTTCGAGGTCACGGTGGAGTGTTTTCTTTCCGGCGGGCTTCCGGCGTTCGACATCGTAGGCCTGGGCGACACAGCAGTGAAGGAATCGCGCGAGCGCGTGCGCGCAGCAGTGAAAAACTGCGGCGTGAAATTTCCCGTTTCCCGCATCACGGTAAACCTTGCGCCCGCAGGCCGGAAGAAGGAAGGCACGCTTTACGATCTTCCCATCCTGCTGGGCATTCTCGCCTGCGCAGAGGAGATCCGTCCTCCCGCAAAGGACGCGGCGTTCGTTGGCGAGCTGTCGCTCACGGGAACGCTGCGCGCGGTCAGCGGTGTGCTGCCGATGGCGATGGCCGCAGCGCGCGCCGGCGTCAAAACACTCTACGTTCCCGCAGCAAACGCGGCAGAGGCCACGCTGGCCGATGGGCTGACCGTTTACGGCGTGGAGGACGTTGCCTCTCTTGTGCAGCACCTTAAAGGGAAAAAGCCGCTCGCGCCGCAGCCGAAATGGCAGCCGGATGCAGAAAGCGAGGCAGGCCCCGATTTCTCCGACGTGATGGGGCAGGAAAACGTGAAGCGCGCGCTGGAGATCGCCGCCGCAGGCGGCCATAATATCCTGCTCATCGGCGCGCCCGGCGCGGGCAAGTCGATGCTTGCGCGCCGGCTTCCCTCCATTCTGCCGGACATGACCCGCCAGGAAGCGCTGGAGGCCACGGAGATCTGGTCGGTCGCAGGGCTGACGGACAGCGCGCGCCCCATGCTGCTGCGCCGCCCGTTCCGTGCGCCGCACCACACGCTCTCCGCTTCGGCGATGACCGGCGGCGGCGCTGTGCCGAAGCCCGGCGAGATCTCGCTGGCACACCACGGCGTGCTGTTTCTCGACGAGCTGCCCGAGTTCCACCGCGATGTGCTGGAGGTGCTGCGCGCGCCGATCGAGGACGGCGAGGTGACCATTACCCGCGCCGCCGGCAGCGTGACGCTGCCGAGCCGCTTTATGCTCGTTGGCGCGATGAATCCCTGCCGCTGCGGCTGGTACGGCCACCCCTCGGGGCGCTGCCGCTGCACGAAGCAGCAGGTGGAAAAATATGTAGAAAAGATCTCCGGCCCAATGCTCGACCGTATGGATCTGCACGTCAGCGTGCCGAGCGTGGAATTTGAGGCCATGCGCCGGCGCGAAAAGGCGGAATCCTCCGCCGATGTGAAGGCGCGCGTGAACGCCGCGCGGGCAATTCAGAAGGCGCGCTTTGCCGGAACGGACGTTGCCTGCAACGCGCACATGACGCCTGCAATGGTGGGCGAATACTGCGTGCTGGACGGCGCGGGCGAAAAGCTGCTGAAAGGCGCGTTCGAGCGTCTCGGCCTCACAGCCCGCAGCCACGACAGATTGCTGCGCGTGGCGCGCACGATCGCCGACCTTGACGGCAGCGGCGGCATCGAGGCGCACCATCTGGCCGAGGCCATCCAGTACCGCAATACCGACATTCTACGGGGGTGAACGCGATGAAAAAACGCGACTGCTATCTCCAGCTTGGCGCAATATCCCTTTTGAGCCATATCGCCCAGTGCGCGGCGTTTATTCTGCTGTTTGCGGCGCTTGGCGGCACGGGATCGACCTCGTCCTTTACGTTCGCCTCCCCCGCCGGGCTGGCGCTCGGCGCAGTCTATGTGGCGGCGCTTTCGTTCCTGTTCGGCTGGGGGCTGCGGCCGAAGAACGCGATCGGCAAAAGCCTCTGCTGGAACGCGGCGATGGCGCTCTATGCGCTCAACCTTGCCTCGCTTCTTGCAATGCCTGTTCCGTTCGGCTCGGGCAGCATCCTTGCGATGCTCTGGCAGCTGCCGATGACGCCCGCCATGACGGCGATAAACAGCCTGAGCAACTCCGGCACGGCGCTTCAATATGTGCTTTTTGCGCTGCTGGCCGCCATCGAGCCGATGTGTCTCACACTCGGCCTGACAGGCGGAAAGAAAAACCCTGCCAATAACGTTATCGCGCCTGCGGGCGAAATCACTGACAACAAGGAGAACCATCCTCATGCATGAAATGATCCTGTGCAAGCTCGGCGAGGTCGTCCTCAAGGGCCTCAACCGCCGCAGCTTTGAAGACAAGCTGATGTCCAACGTCAGCCGCCGCGTGGCAAAATGCGGCAGCTTCCGCATCTATTCCAAGCAAAGCACCATCTATGTCGAGCCGAAGGACGATGCGTGCGACATTGAAGCGGCGTTTGAGGGCTGCCGCAGGGTCTTCGGCATCATCGCCGTTTCCAAGGCGCTGCCGTGCGAAAAGGACATCCAGAAGATCATCACCGCGGCGAAGGAGTATCTTGCCGATGAGATGCGCGCGGCGAAGAGCTTCAAGGTCGAAAGCAAGCGCGCTGACAAGACCTTTCCCCTGACGTCTATCCAGATCTCCCAGCAGGTGGGCGGCGCGCTGCATCAGGCGTTTCCCTCGTGCAGCGTCAATGTTCACGCCCCCGAGCTGGTCGTCCACATCGAGATCCGCGACGACGCCGCCTATGTTCACGGCCCTGCCGTGGACGGCGCGGGCGGGCTTCCCATCGGCATGGGCGGCACGGCGGTCAGCCTGCTCTCCGGCGGCATCGACTCGCCCGTCTCGTCCTATATGATCGCCAAGCGCGGCGTCAAGCTTGAAATGATCCACTTCTTTTCCCCGCCCTACACGTCCGACGCGGCGAAGGAGAAGGTGCTTTCCCTTGCCAAACTGTTAGTTCCTTGGTGCGGGCGGCTCACCGTGCAGATCGTGCCGTTCACCGAAATTCAGGAGGAGATCCGCCGCAACTGCCCCGAGGAATTCTTCACGCTCATCATGCGCCGCTTTATGATGCGCATCGCGCAGCGCGCGGCCGATCAGGTCCGGGCCAAGGCGCTTGTCACGGGCGAAAACCTCGGCCAGGTCGCGTCCCAGACGATGGAGGCGCTGCGCGTAACGGAGGACGTGGTCGATCTGCCCGTTCTGCGCCCGCTCATCGGCATGGACAAGGAAGAAATCGTGCGCCTGTCGCGCAAGATCGGCACGTTCGACACCTCCATCCTCCCCTATGAGGACTGCTGCACGGTCTTTACGCCACGCCATCCGCGCACAAAGCCGAATCTCGACGAGGTGCGCGAGGCCGAGGCTGCGCTCGATATCGATGGCCTCATCGACCGCGCGATGACAAACCGCGAATTTGTGCGCATCAAGTTCTGAAAGGAAGTCTTATCATGGCAGAAAAAACGGTAGAGCAGCGCTGCTATGAAGCGCTGAAGGCGCGCGGCATGACCTTTGCCGCGGCGGAAAGCTGCACCGGCGGACTGATCGCCAAGCGCATTACAGACGTGCCGGGCGCGTCGCTCGTTTTCATGGGCGGCGTTGTGAGCTATACGAACACTGTAAAGAACCGCGTGCTGGGCGTTCCGGCAGAGATGCTGGAGGAATATGGGCCGGTATCCGCGCCCGTTGCCCGCGCAATGGCGGATGGCGCGCGCAAGGCGACGACGGCGGATGTCGCCGTCAGTGTCACAGGTGTCGCGGGTCCGGACCGCGACGAACGCGGCAACGCCGTCGGCACGGTGTTCATCGGCTTTTCCTCCCCCGAGGAGACAATGGCCGAGCGCTTTGATTTCGGCAGGAAGACGCGCGCGGAGATCCGGGAAGAAGCGGCGGATGAAGCCTTCAAGCTGCTGGAAGAAAAGCTGAAGGAAGCATAAGGGCCGAGAGCCGTGAGAAAGGAGAAAACATGAAAAGAAACACCGGACTGTTGCTTGTTGCACTGTTGGCGGCGCTGACGCTTTTGGTGTCAGGCTGCGGAGAAAAGCAGGAAACGCCGGACGGCGCACCGGACGAACCCCTGATGCAGGAGGAAGACCTGACAATCGAGCCGCAGCCGGACGCCAACTTTACGCTGGAACTGCCGAATGGTTTCCTGAGCCTTGGGGCGGACTACGAGCCGAACGGGAAAACGGAGAATACGACCTACGACAGCGACGGGATGCTGCCCTATGACTTTGCGCGCCATTACGATGCGGACGCGCAGCTCGTCGTCGGAACGGACTATTATCCCGAAACGGGGCGCGAGGTCATCAGTTATCTGCGCACCGGCGCTGTGGGCGTGGGAACGCCGCGCGGCGTCAAGGTCGGCGACAGCGAGAAAGCGCTGCTGACGGAATACCCGGAAGCGCTTTACTGCATCGCGGCAGACGAGTCCGAACTCTATGACGGCTACAGCGACGAAAGCGGCTACAGTGAGCCTGCGTATGACTTCGACCGCGCCTACGTCTGGCAGCCGCAGACGCCGCAGGACGACGGAAACTATGACGTCCGCGACATTGCGTTTTACCTGAAAGACGGCACGGTGAGCGCAATTACGATGACAAAGCCGTATGCGTTCCGCTTTGTCTACGGCGTGGACCGGGACGCGGCGCTGCGCCTTGCGGAAGAGAACCGTGCGCAGCTGTGCGGAAAGTGAAAAAAGGTGGGCGAGATACAGTCCCGCCGCTGAAGCGCAGGCAGAGCCGCCGCCGCGTGCGTCCCGTAAAAGCATGAAAGCAAAAGCGAGGGCTTATGCCCTCGCTTTTCCATTTTTGTATCAGTCCATCAGGTCAACGATCGTGCCGCCATCGTAAACATGAACGGTATCCCAGTAGCGGATGCCGTTGGCAGTCATCGTGCCAGCGCCGACCTCGATGGATGTGCCCTGCGGCAGCCAGTCGGTACAGGCAGCATCGCCGCCGGATAGGATCAGCTCGGGAACGGCCGTGCCGCCCCACTGCTCCGTTTCGAACGTGCCGCCGCGGAAAACCGCGTTCTCCACGCCGTCGATGTACTGCGTCTTCACGCTGCCGCCCGCGATGCAGAGGTCGCCCGCAAGGATAAGCGTATCCGCCGTCAGGCTGCCGGAGCGGACAAAGAGCGCGGGCGTACCGCTGTCGCAGGGGCGGCCGTCAAGGGAAACGCCGCCGCCGCTGAGCGAGACGCCGTCGAGGATCAGGCCGGGAAGATACGGGAGGTTATCGCCCTCGGCGCCGATCCCCGCGCCGTCGATGCGCAGCGTGCCGCTGCCGCAGATCACGACCGTGCTGAAGCCCGTGAAGCAGGCGACGTCGTCCACGCCGCCGTCCGCCCAGCATTCGCCTTCAAGGTCAAGCAGCAGGATGCCGCCCGGTTCGTTGGGGGAGATGTTGGGAATGTAGCTGTCCTGCGCGGTCAGATGCGCGCAGTGGTAGCGCTCGCCATTCCAGACGACGAGTCCTGCGCCGTAGTCGAACGCCGCCTTGCCGTCCGTCATGGCGGCGGCAGAAATGCCGCTGTCGCCGTCCTGTAGGGCAAGATCCTGATATTCGCCCTCATACCACACGCTGTAGGTGGTCTGGTAGCCGTCGCCCGCGTTCTGCGCAAGCGGAAGCTCTTTGTCCTCCGCACGCACGGCTGCATCGGCAAGGTCATAATAGAGCAGGCAGCTGTCGGGGACGCTGGGAGCCGCAGCCTGCTGCGGATCGTTGACGGGCTGCTGCTCCGAGTCGTCCGGCAGAGTTGTTTCGCCGCAGGCGGTGAGCAGCAGCGCAAGCGTCAGAATGGCAGTCAATGCTCTTTTCATGGCAAAGCCCTCCTCATATTCAATCTTGCCGCGCCTTGCTCAGAATTCCAGCGCCAGCTGCGCATCGTCCAGCTCCGGCGCATCCAGTCCGAATTCGCTCGGCAGAAAGCGCGGGCAGACATTTTCGCCCGTAGTGATAACGGACGCGGCCAGGCGCGTGCCGATCTCGCAGGATTCCATCATGCTCTTGCCGTAGGTCTGCCCGATGACCACGCCGGCAAAAAACGCATCGCCCGCGCCGGTCGTGTCCTTCACGTCCACCTTCTTCGCCGGGCACCAGCCGCTCTCGCCGTCCAGCGTGGCAAACACTGCGCCCTGCGCGCCCATCGTGACCACCATGCGCGAGATCTGCGCGCCGCGGATCTTCATCTGGAGCGTTTCCAGCATCTCTTCGGGCGTTACATCATCATAATTCTCGGAAAAGAGGATGCCCGCCTCCTGCTGGTTGCAGATAAAGCAATACACCGAGCGCATGAAGTCGCGCCGCTCCACGGCGATGCTCATATTGGAGACCACGGCATAAATGGGTTTGCCGTACTTTTCCGCCAGCGCAAACGTGCGCTTGACGACCTCCTTGTCCATGTCGATCTCCAGCGAGATGCTGTCCGCCTCGCGGAAGATCTCGTCGCCCTGCTCATCAAGAATAGCGGCGATCGGGCGCAGGTCGGGGCGCTTGGAGATGGCGGCGGTCACATCGCCGGAATTATCAAAGATGGCGAGCCACGTTCCCATGCCATCCTCCGTGCGGCGCATATAGCGCGTATCGACCTTGTGGCTCTGCAGCTTCTTGATCACATCCGCGCCCGCGCTCGTTTCGTCCACAAGGCTGACGAAGGTGGGGCGCAGCTCCACGTTGGCAATGTCCTCCACGATATTGCGGCTCACGCCGCCGTGAACCTGCACCACGCGTCCGGCATTGCGCCCGCCGGGAATATAGGTGGAAAGGGGATAGCCTTTAATATCAACAAAAACGGCGCCCAGCACAACGATGCCCATAAGCAAAGCCCTCCAGTAATTTATATAGGGAAGTATACCATGCTTCGGCGTGAAAGGAAAGCCCCTTTGCACCGTGCGGACGCAGAAAAGCGCCGGACCCTGCGGGTCCGGCGCTTTGGGTATTGCGGGATGAGGCAACGCGCGGCGGTCAGTCGGTAAAGCGCGCCTTTCTTGCTTCGATATTGCGGATGGCGAAGAGTGCAGCGACCGTCAGCACCGCACCCACGGCAAGGCAGATCATCCAGTTCTGAAGGAAACCCGCCAGCACGAAGCTTACGAAGCTCAGTCCGGCAACCGTGATGGCGTAGGGCAGCTGCGTGGTGACATGGGTGACGTGTTCGCACTGCGCGCCGGCAGAGGACATGATGGTGGTATCGGAAATGGGAGAGCAGTGGTCGCCGCACACGGCGCCCGCGCAGCAGGCGGAAATGCCGATGTAAAGCAGAGCGCTGTCGCCAGGAAAAATGGCGGTGACGATGGGGATCAGGATGCCGAACGTTCCCCACGAGGTGCCGGAGGCGAAGGCCAGCACGCAGGCGACGAGGAAAATGACAGCCGGGAGCATATTATACAGCCCCGCAGAGGCGGCCTTCATCAGATCGCGGACATACCCCGCCGCATCGAGCGCGTTGAGCGTACTCTTGAGGGAAACGGCAAGCGTGAGGATGATGATGGGGGAGATCATCGCCTGGAAGCCCTTGGGGATACAGCCCATTGCATCGCGGAAATTGACCACGCGGCGGGCGACAAGATAAATAACGGTGAGAACCAGCGCAATGATGCCGCCCCACGGCAGGCCGATGAAGGCGTTCGTATTGCCGAATGCGCCGATAAAGTCCCCGGCATAGTCCGTGCAGCCGGACGTATCGGCGCCGAAGAAGCCGCCGACGTAGAGCATCCCCACGGTGCAGGTGACGATAAGCACGAGAACGGGGATCACCAGATCGACCACGCGGCCGCGCGGGTTGGCATTCTCATCAGCGCTGCCTGCGGCGGCGGAAAGGTCGCCGGTGGAGCTGGCGCGCTCTTCAAAGCCGCGCATGGGGCCGTAGTCAAAGCGCATGAGCGTGATGGCGATGATAAAGACGAACGTCAGCAGCGAATAGAAGTTATAGGGAATGGCGCGGATAAACAGCTCGATGCCGGAGATGCCGGTATCCAGCCCCTCCGCCGTAGACGAAACGGCGGCCGCCCACGAGGAGATCGGCGCGATCATGCACACGGGCGCTGCGGTCGCGTCAATGAGATAGGCGAGCTTCTGGCGGGAGATGCGGTGACGGTCGGTCACAGGACGCATCACGGAACCGACGGTCAGGCAGTTGAAGTAATCGTCGATAAAAATCAGAATGCCAAGGGCAAAGGTCGCAAGCTCCGCGCCCACGCGGGTGTGGATGTTCTTTTTCGCCCAGCGGCCGAACGCCGCGCTGCCGCCGGCCAGATTGACCAGCGCCACGATAACGCCCAGCAGCACAAGAAACAGGAAAATCCCTGCATTCTCGGAGATGGCGGTCACGAAGCCATCGTTTACGATCATATCGATTGTTGCCACAGGTGCAAAATCGCAGGCGAACAGCGCGCCGACGACTACGCCGATGAAGAGGGACGAATACGCTTCCTTGGTGATCAACGCCAGCGTGATAGCAATGATGGGAGGGACAAGCGCCCAGAAGGTTCCTGCAAAGGTCATGATGTTCTCCTTTCCTGTGCGTAGGCACAGAGCAAAAAAATTAAGCCATGATTTCCATCATGACTTAACACAACCTCAGGGTCCTTGAGCCAAACGGCTCACGGGCGCATCCTGCGCTCATCATGACAGCACTCCGTCCTTGCGGACGACAGTCCGGCGGGTGTTCCCCGACGGCCCAGGCATCGATCAAACAGGGATCTGATCGACCCTTCGGCGGCCTCCCCTTTCGCTCCCCGGTCCTCTGCCGTTTGCCTGGAGCTACTCTTGTCAGCCGCGCCTCTATCAAGACTTATGAAATTGTTTACAGCATACACCTTTTTCCGCGTCTGTCAAGCGGAAAAAGGAATTTTTTCAGTGCGCAGAGGAAACTTTATACACTTTTGCCGCAAATCACCGCTCCGGCAGCGCAATTTTGTGAAAACAGGCAAGCCGCCTATGCCGCGCAGAAGGCCGCGGCAAGCAGGCGGACGAAGAGCTGCGCCCATGTCACGCGCGCCACGTTCTCGCCCGCCAGCAGCGGCAGCGAAGCGACGGTCCCGCCTGCGGCGTCGCAGATCTCCAGCGTGCCGAGCGGCTCGCCCGCTTCCACCGGCGCAGCAAGCTGCTCCGGCAGCGCAACGCGCTGCGTCAGGCCGTTCGCACGGCTCTTTTCCAGCAGCAGCGCGTTGTCCTCCGTCAGCACGGGCTGAACGGTCTTCTGCGTCCCCAGCGCGACAGGAACGGCAGGCAGCGGGGTCTCCGGCACAACGCTTACAAGCGTGTAATTGGCAAAGCCGTAATTGAGCAGCGTCTTTGCGTCGGTAAAGCGCTTGTCGCTCGTGCTGCCGCCCAGCACCACGGCGATCAGCTCCATGCCGTCCCGTTCCGCCGTGGCGCTGATGCAGTAGCGCGCGGTGCTGGTCGAGCCGGTCTTCAGCCCGGTCGCGCCATCGTAAAAGCGAACGAGCTTATTGGTGTTCACCAGCATCGACTGCCCGCCGCGCAGCGAATCCATCCAGATCGTTGTAAAGCGGCGGATATCGGGATGCTTCAGGATCAGCTCGCGCGACATCAGCGCAATATCGCAGGCAGAGGTGAGGTGTCCCTCGGCCGGAAGGCCGGTGCAGTTGACAAAGTGCGTGTCGTTCATGCTCAGCTCCTTCGCGCGCTCGTTCATGCGGGCAACGAACGCCTCCTCGCTTCCGGCCAGATACTCTCCCAGCGCCACGGCTGCGTCGTTGCCCGAAACCACGCACACTGCCTTGATCAGCTCCTCCACGCGCATCTTCTCTCCCTCTTTCAGCCAGATCTGGCTGCCGCCCATGGAGGCGGCGTGAGCAGAGCCGGACACCGTATCGTCGTAGGACAGCGCGCCGGAATCGATCGCCTCCATCGTCAGCAGCAGCGTCATCACCTTGGTGACGCTGGCCGGCTCGCGCGGCGTGTGTTCGTCCTTTGCGTAAAGCACCGTGCCGGTGCGCTTTTCCATCAGCAGCGCCGAGGGCGCGTCGAGCGTAAGCTCATCGGCGCGCGCGGGTACGCTCAAAAGCAGGCACAGCAGCAAAAAGAGCGGCAAAAATCGTTTCATGGCAATTCCCCTTTCCTCGTCTGGCAGAAGAATATGAAAAGATTTCGCCGCACATGAATATTTCGCCTTGAAATGACAGGAAAGATGTGGTATACTGCGTTACGTCCGCAGGGTTGGTATATCGGTATTACAGCGGCTTCCCAAGCCGTTAAGGCGGGTTCGACTCCCGTACCCTGCTCCAGAAGAGAGGCGCACCTCCGGTGCGCCTCTCTTCTTCTTTTGAAGGCCGGCGGGAAGGCGGCAGCCTCGGATAGGGGCGGCGCCTCACAGCGAAAAAGCGCGGAGCAGCAGAATGTCCCCGCGCTTTTTATGCCGGTCAGCTTCAGATCGTTATTTTTTCGCCGCGCGCTCCGCCGCCTCCACAACGTGGCTTGCGAGGATGGTGCTGGTCACCGTGCCGACGCCGCCGGGGACCGGCGTGATCGCCGCCACCACCGGCTCGACCTCGGCAAAGCGCGTGTCGCCGCAAAGCGCGCCGTCTGCGCCGACGTGAATGCCGACATCCAGCACGACCTGCCCCTCGCGCACGCTCTCGGCGCCCACCATGCCCGCCTTGCCGGCCGCAACGACAAGGATATCCGCCTCGCGGCAGATCTCCGGCAGATTCTCGCTGCGGCTGTGGCAGATGGTCACAGTGGCGTGTTCGGCCAGCAGCAGCAGCGAAACCGGCTTGCCGATCACGAGGCTGCGGCCAATCACGACCACACGCTTTCCCTTGATCGGGATCTCATAATGCTTGAGCAGCGCCACGCAGGCTGCGGCGGTGCAGGGCGGATAGCCGCCCTTTGTTCCGGCGTATACGGCGGTCATCGATCCGTCGGTGATGCCGTCCATATCCTTTCGCGCTGCGAGCGCCGCGCGCGCCGCCTCATCGTCCAGATGCTTCGGCAGCGGGCGGAACATCAGCACGCCGTGGACCGCATCGTCCTCGTTGAGCGACTGGATGTTGTCCATCAGCTCCCGCTGCGATACGTCCTCCGGCAGGATGACCTGGCGCACAAGCACGCCGGCCTTTTCGCACCGCTTGAGCGCGCCGCGCTCATAGGCAAGGTCGTCCTCTCGCGCGCCCACGCGCAGGATCGCAAGGCACGGCTCCGTGCCGTTTTTCTTCAGCTCTGCGGTTCTTGCAGAAAGCTCCTCGGTCAGCGCTTTGGCGACCTCGGCGCCCTTAAGCAGCATTGCCATATTCGTTTCCTCCTCCAGCTTGCGCGGCCGTGCCGCGCGTTCTTCTGTGTCAAGCATAGCAAAATAAGAAAATGCTGTCAATTTCTTTTCGCAGGTGTGGCCGGAGGGGCGCTTTCCTTTCTTCAGCCGCTTGCCTTTTCCCCCGTTTTTTGCTACGATAGCAGAAAGAATCCCGTTCTTTCAGGAGGTATGCTCGTATGTCCGTTATCGAAGAAAAGAAAGCCCTGCGCACTTTTATCCGGCAGAAGGAACGCACGCTCGACCCCGCCTACAAGGCGGAAAGCTCCGAGGCCATCTGCCGCTGCATCCTTGCGCTGCCGGAGTATCTGGCGGCGGAGGCCGTCTTTGCTTTTGCCGGCACCGTTCACGAGATCGACACCTCGCTTCTGCTGCACGAGACCATTGCCGCAGGCAAAACGCTCGTGCTGCCGCGCTGCGCAGCGGAACACGCCATCGATCTGTGTATCGTGCGCTCGATGGACGACCTGGAGCGCGGAATGTACGGCATCCTCGAGCCGAAGGAGGCCTGCCCGCTCGTCACAGCGGCAGACGTCGATTTTGCCGTTATCCCCTGCCTGTCGTTCGACCGTGCGGGCCGCCGCCTCGGTCAGGGCGGCGGGTACTATGACCGCCTGCTGCCGCAGCTGCGCTGCCCCACGGCGCTGATCTGCCGCGAGCAGCTGCTCTCCCCCGCCGTCCCCGTGGAGGCGCATGATATGCGCTGCACCATGCTGATCACGGAGCGCGGCGTTCTTGCAAGCCAGGCATAATCGGTTTTTACTGAAACTCAGCCCGTCCGCCGCCGGAATGCGGACGCAAAAGGAGATGGTCCCTTTCCAAGGGGCCATCTCCTTTGCTTTGATCATGCTTTTCCGCTTACCGGCACAGATAGGAAAACCATCCCTCGCCGCTGCGCGTTTCTTCGATCGTCCAGCCCGCCTCAACGAGCTTTTCGCGCACCTCTTCGGCGCGGTCGTCGATGATGCCGGAGCAAAGAAACAGTCCTCCGGCCTTGAGCAGCCCGCGCACCTGCGGCGCGAGCGCGATGATCACATCCGCCACAATATTCGCCACGATCAGATCATAATCGCCGCCGAATTCCTTTTGCAGCCCCCTGTCGCTCAGCACATCGCCCGCGCGCACAGTGTAGTGTTCTTTGCCGATCCCGTTGAGCGCGGCGTTCTCATAGGCGACGCCCACGCACTTATCGTCAATGTCGCAGGCAAAGGCATCCTTCGCGCCGAGCAGCAGCGCCGCAATGGACAGGATCCCGCTGCCGCAGCCAAGATCCAGCACCTTTTCGCCGCCGCAGATATGCTTTTCCAGCGCCGTAAGGCACAGGCGCGTGGTCGCGTGGCTGCCGGTGCCGAAGGTCAGGCCGGGGTTCAGGATAAGCTTCACGCGCCCATCGTCCCCTGCCTCCTCCCATTCCGGCACGACCAGCAGCCGCTCGCCGATCTCCATGGGCTTGTAAAACTGCTTCCAGTTGTTCTCCCAGTCGGCGTCCTCCACGTTTTCCATGCCCAGCAGCAGCGGCGCGTATTCCGGGTGCTGCTTTTTGAAAGCGGAAAGACCAATGCGCAGCTGCGCAAGGGTATTCATCCCCTCGGCGCTGTCTTCCAGATAGAAGGTGATGCGGCTCTTGCCGCGCATGGAGCGCATCAGGTCCTCGTCCACATAGTCCCAATACTGATGGTTGTTTTCGAGGAAGCTTTTAAAGTCGCCCTCCTCGTCGATCATCAGGCTGTCGATCCCGTATGTACTCAAAAGCCCGCTTGCCGGCTCAATACCTGCGGGGCTTGTATCCAGGTGCAGCTCCAGCCATTTCATCGCTCAGTCCCCACGAAGAACAGGCCCAGCGTGCCGCAGCCGGTGTGCGCGCCGATGACGGGACCGATGAAGTCCGCGCGCACATCCGTTACGCCGAAGCGTTCCTTCAGAAGCTCCTTGACATAGGCGACCGAATCGGGACAGTTTGCATGGCAGATGAACATGGGCTGGTTTTTGTCCGGCTCCACGCCGATCTCAGCCACCTTGTCCACCAGCGCCCGCAGCGCCGCCTTGGTGCCGCGTGCCTTGCTCACGGGGGTCAGGCGGCCCTCACTGTCGGTGTGCATCACAGGCTTGATCCCCAGCACTGTGCCTGCCAGCGCCGCCGCTGCACTCACGCGCCCGCCGCGCTTCAGGTGGTTCAGGTCGTCCACGATGAACCAGTGGCACTGGCTCTGGATGATCGAGCGCACATAGTCTGCCAGCGCCTCGATAGCAAGGCCCTTCTCGCGGCGTTCGCGCACCGCGCGGTAAAGCAGCATTCCCTGCCCGCGCGAAGCGGACAGCGAGTCGATCACAATGATCTTCGCCTCGGGATGCTCGGCGCGCAGATCGTTCGCCGCGATGCACGCGGACTGATAGGTCGTGGAAAGGGCGCTGGAAAAGCAGATGCACAGAATGTCCTTCTCCTCGCTCAGCGCCGCTTTCATCGCATCGGTAAACTGGGCGACGTTGACCGCCGCCGTGGTGCAGTCCGCGCCCGCAGCGATCTTTTGGAAAAACTCCTCGGGCGCCATATCCGCACAGTCAGGCGTGTTGAGCAGCGTTCTGCCCTCGATCGTAAACGAAAGGGGCAGAACCGTCAGGTCAAGCTCCTCGACCTCCTGCTGGTTCAGGTCGCAGCAGCTGTCCGTCATGATAATGTAATCGCGCATATCAGTTCTCCTTTTGGGGATGGATTCCTACATTTTTGGATTTGAGGCTTTATATTATACCAGATATTCCCGGAATGTGTAAAGACTCTGTAAATTATTTCCCCACGCAGAAGCGCTCAAAGATCCGCGCGACCATGTCCTCGCGCGCGGTGCGGCCCGTCAGCTCGCCCAGCGCGGCCTGCGCCTGCTCCACCTCGGTCAGCACCACGTCCGGCGTCATGCCGGAGCGCAGCGCGTCCCCGGCCGCGCGGACGCTTTCGAGTGCGCGGCGCACCGCCTCTGCCTGGCGGGCATTCGTTAGCAGCGTGCCGCCGGACGGCTTTGGGAAAATCCTCCGGACCGCCGCCGCAAGCGCGTCAAAGCCATCGTGCGTCACGCTCGAGAGCGGGATCACCGCCTCCGGCGCGTTCCAGTCTTCATCAGGGGCAACGCCCATCAGGCCGCCGCCAAGGTCGGACTTCGTGCAGATCAGCAGCCACGGCTTGCCGCTTTTTGCCGCAAGCACGAGCGGCGCAAGCATTTCCTCCGCTTTCTCCGGCGGCGGCAGTCCCGCGCTGCCGTCCAGCAGGGCAAGGATCAGATCTGCATTTTCCACGGCCCGTTTTGACCGCTCCACGCCAAGGCGTTCCACCGCATCGTCCGTTTCGCGCAGACCCGCCGTGTCGATGAGCCGCAGCAGCACGCCGCCCACCGCCGCTTTTTCCTCCACGGTATCGCGCGTTGTCCCCGCGATACCGGTCACGATGGCGCGGTCATAGCCGACAAGCGCATTCAGCAGCGAGCTTTTGCCCGCGTTCGGCGCGCCGATGATGGCCGTCGCCGCGCCGCCCTTCAGCACGCGGCCGCGTGCAAACGTCCCCAGCAGATCAGACAGCACCCGCTCTGCATCCTTCAGCGCGCGTTCCATTTCCCCGCGCGAAAGCTCTTCGATCTCCTCGTCCGGATAGTCCACCACGGCATAAAAGCGGCTGGAGATATCCAGCAGCGCGCCGTAAACATCCTCGATCGAGCGGCGCAGCGCGCCGCCGAGCTGCGCCGCCGCGTTATGCGCGCTCTCCGCGCTTTCCGCGTCGATCAAGTCGATGACCGCCTCCGCCTCCGTCAGGTCGAGTTTCCCATTCAGGAAGGCGCGCTGCGTAAATTCTCCGGGACGCGCCTGCCGCGCGCCCGCGGCAAACGCCGCGCGCAGCACCTCGTACAGCACCACGGGAGAACCATGGCAGTGCAACTCGGCGCTCTCCTCGCCCGTGTAGCTGTGGGCGGCGGAAAAGCAGACCGCCATGCCGCAGTCAAGCAGTGTGCCATCCGCCGAGTGGACATCGCCGTATGTCATGCGGCGGCACGGAAGCGCTTCGACCGCCATGCCGCTTGCGGGCGTGAACAGCGCGGAAAGCACGCGGCGCGTCCCCTCGCCGCTCAGGCGCACGACGCCGATGGCGGACGTTCCCTCCGCTGTGGCAATGGCTGCAATAATGTCCATACTCTGCACGCTCCCTGTCGCTTTTCATTTGGGCACAGTATACCACAGGCGAAAGGATTTGAAAAGAGCGCAGCGATCCTGTCCTTTTGGACGCGTGCTGCCGGCGGGCAAACGGAGCGCGGCAAAAAGCGGTTCTCTTTTTTTCCCTTTCCAAGGCGCTTGACAGCCATGATGTAATTCTATTATAATATTATATTATAGCTTGATTCTTCAGGCTTAAAAACGGGAGGGTATTGTATCATGTATTGCATAAATTGCGGGAAAGATCTCCCTGACGGCGCCAGGGTCTGCCCGGAGTGCGGCACTCCTCAGTCCGGAAATGCAGCGCAGCCGGCTCCGCCGGTTCACCCGGCCTATGCCGTAAAAACGGAAGAGCCGCCCGTCTCCGTTGGCGACTGGATAATCACCACACTGCTAACGGCCATTCCGCTGGTGGGCTTCATCATGCTGTTTGTGTGGGGCTTTGGCGGACGGAAATGTGAATACCTCCAAGAAAAACTGGGCGCGCGCAGCGCTGATCTGGATGGCGATCAGCGTAGGGCTTGTCCTTCTCTTCTGGCTGGTCTTCGGTATGTCTCTCCGCTCGTCCTACTACTATTATTGATCTGTTGATCGCCCGTCTCCGGCAAAGCGCCGGTGGGTATCCGCGCAGAAAAGCAGCGCCTGCATTGCAGGCGCTGCTTTCTGTTTACTTTTGAAAAAGCCGCTTACTGCTGCTCCTTGGCGGCGGCCTGCTGGGCCTCGATCTCGATGAGGGCGTCCTTGCGGGAGAGGTTCCAGCGGCCCTTCTCATCGATCTCCATGAACTTGACCCAGATCATATCGCCGACGGTGACGACGTCCTCGACCTTCTCCACGCGCTTCTTATCGAGCTTGGAGATGTGAACCAGACCGTCCTTGCCCGGGGCGATCTCAACGAACGCGCCGAACTGCATCAGGCGCACGACGCGGCCGTAGTAGAGCTTGCCGACCTCGGGAACGAAGACGATATCGTCGATGCACTTCTTCGCGGCGTCGCACGCGGCGGCGTTGGCAGAGGCGATGTGGATGGTGCCGTCGTCGTCGATGTCGATCTTCGCGCCGGTATCGGCAACAATCTTCTGGATGACGCTGCCGCCCTTGCCGATGACCTCGCGGATGCGGTCGGGGTCGATCTTCATGGTGATCATCTTGGGCGCATACTCGCTGACCTCGGCGCGCGGCTCTGCGATGCAGGGCAGCATGATCTGGTCGAGGATCTGCACGCGCGCATCATAGGTGATCTCGAGTGCGTTCTTGATGATGGCCATCGTCAGGCCGTCGTTCTTGAGGTCCATCTGGATGGCGGTGATGCCCTTCTTCGTGCCGGCGACCTTGAAGTCCATTTCGCCGTGGAAGTCCTCAACGCCCTGAATGTCGATAAAGGTGGTGAAGTCGTCGCCGTCCTGAATAAGGCCGCAGGAGATACCGGCAACGGGCGCCTTGATGGGAACGCCCGCATCCATCAGCGCAAGCGTGGAGCCGCAGATGGAGCCCTGAGAGGTCGAGCCGTTGGAGGAGACGACCTCGCTTACAACGCGGATGGCATACGGGAACTCCTCCACCGGCGGGATGACCGGCAGCAGCGCGCGCTCAGCGAGCGCGCCGTGGCCGATCTCGCGGCGGCCGGGGCTGCGGGCGGGCTTGGCTTCGCCAACGGAGTAGCCGGGGAAGTTGTAGTGGTGCATATAGCGCTTTTCCGTCTCCTCCCAGATGGTGTCGAGCTTCTGGTTGGCGGAAAGCGTGTCGAGCGTGGCAACAGAGAGCACCTGCGTCTGCCCGCGGGTGAAGAGGCCCGAGCCGTGAACGCGGGGCAACACGCCGACCTCGGCGGCAAGAGGACGGATCTCGTTCTTCGCGCGGCCATCGACGCGGTGGCCTTCAAGCAGCCATGCCTTGACGATCTTCTTCTGGAACTTGTAGGTGATCTCGTCGAGGAACTGATCCATGTCGGGATACTCCTCGAGGTACTTCTCGTGCCAGTGCTCGATCATCTCGTTCCAGCGGGCCTCGCGGACGTTCTTATCGTCGGTGTCCATCGCGGCCTTGGCCTCGTCCATGAAGTTCTCGACGATCTTGTCGAACAGCTCCTGGTTGAAGCTCGCGTGCGGATAGTCGAACTTGGGCTTACCGATCTCGGCGACCATGCGGTTGATCAGCTCGACCTGCTTCTGGTTCTCGTTGTGGGCAAGCTCGATGGCCTTGTACATGGTGTCGTTATCGACCTCGTTCGCGCCGGCCTCGATCATGACGACCTTCCTGCCGGTGGAAACGACCGTGACGTCAAGGTCGGAGACCTTGCGCTGCTCGCTCGTGGGGTTGAGTACGAGTTCGCCGTCCACCAGACCGACCTTGAGCGCGCCGACGGGACCGTTCCAGGGGATATCGGAGATGGCGAGCGCAGCGGAGGTGCCGATCAGGGCGGCGATCTCGGGCGAGCAGTCGTGGTCAACGCTCATAACGGTGGCCATGATGGACACATCGTTGCGGAAATCATAGGGGAACAGCGGGCGGATGGGACGGTCGATGACGCGGGCGGTCAGGATGCCCTTTTCGCCAGGACGGCCCTCGCGGCGGTTGAACGAGCCGGGGATGCGGCCGACGGAGTAAAGCTTTTCCTCAAAATCAACGGAGAGGGGGAAGAAATCGATGCCGTCGCGCGGGCGGGCGGAGGCCGTGGCGCAGACCAGCACGCGGGTATCGCCGTAGCCGACCATGACGGCGGCGTTGGCAAGCTCGGCGAGCTTGCCGACCTCAAGCGTCAGCGGGCGGCCGGCAAGCTCCATTTCGTACTTGCGGTAGTTGGGGAACTGTCTGTGGGTGATGATGGTTGACATTTGTCGATCTCCTTTTTGTAAAATTCCGTATGGGAGCCGACCGTTTAGCACTTGAAAAAACGTCGGCCTCGCCGCCGCTTTTTCAACTGCTAAAGCATAGCAGGCTCTCATACGCGCGGGGAATTGCCAGGGGCGAAAGTGTGAAAGAAGGGTGGTGCGCAAGCACACCACCCTGTTTTCAAACTTACTTACGGATACCCAGCTTGGCGATCAGGGTACGATAGCGCTCGATGTCCTTCTTCATGAGATAATCGAGCAGGCTGCGGCGCTTACCGATCATCTTGTACAGGCCGCGGCGGGAATGGTTGTCCTGCGGGTGCTGCTTGAGGTGCTCGGTGAGCTGAGCGATGCGCTCGGTGAGGATGGCGACCTGGACTTCCGGCGAACCGGTGTCGCCCTCGTGGGTGCGGTTGGCTTCGATGATAGCGGTCTTCTGGTCTTTGAGCATCATAGTGTGTTTCCACCTTTCCTGAATTCTCCCGGCACTGAGCGGCGGGTCGGTGAATCCTCCACGCCCCAAGTACGGGAACATACGCGCTGTACGCGCTTAGTCATCATAGCACAGCTTTTTTCTATTGTAAAGCAAAACCTTTCAAATCATACAATTTTCTGTCCGCGCGGACGCATTCTGTGGGGAAGCCGGCCGGCTTCCCCCTGTTTCGTCCGCTTTTTGCAGGCCGCAGAGAAAGGGGACGGATCCGGCGATCCGTCCCCTTTCCAAGGTGCATTGCGCGTATTACTTCTTCAGACCGGCGAAGTGTTCCTTCGTCAGCTTGATGACCACGGGGCTGAGCAGCAGCACCGCGATAAGGTTGGGAATGGCCATCAGGCCGTTGAGCGTATCGGAGATATCCCACACCAGCTTGAGATCGGCGGCGGAGCCGGCGATAACGACCAGGCAGAAGATGACCTGATAGGGGCGGATGATCTTGCTGCCGAAGAGGAACTCCGCGCAGCGCGTGCCGTAGAGCGCCCAGCCGAGGATGGTGGACGTGGCGAACAGCAGCAGGCCGACGGCGAGGAGCAGGGAACCCGCCTTCGCGCCAAAGACGCTGGCAAAGCCCGCGACCGCCGTGGGAACGCCCGCAAGGTCGTTGTTGCCGTAGTTGCCGGTGGCAGCGCCGGAGCAGAGAACGACGAGAGAGGTCAGCGTGCAGATCACGATGGTGTCCATGAAGACCTCGAAGATACCGTAAAGACCCTGCTTGACGGGGTTCTTCTCAGACGTGGCGGCGTGCGCGATGGGCGCGGAGCCGAGACCGGCCTCGTTGGAGAAGACGCCGCGGCCAACGCCCTTGGTGATGGCCGTCTTGATCGAGATACCCACGATGCCGCCGACGGCAGCGGTGGGATTGAACGCGCCCTGGAAGATGGAGGCGAACACGCCGGGGATCTCGCCCGCGTTTGCGAAGACAACGATCAGCGCGCAGACGATGTAGATGGCAGCCATGCCGGGAACGAGCTTTTCGGTGACCTGGCCGATGCGCTTCACGCCGCCGATAAGGACAAGCGCCACGAAGATGGCGATCACAACGCCGGTGACAAGACCGATGATCTTATCGAATTCTGCGGCGTTCTCGTTGAAGGCCACCGCAACGGAGTTGACGGAGGAGGCGATGGAGTTGATCTGGGAGATGTTGCCGATGCCGAACGCGGCCAGCGCGCCGAAGATGGAGAAAATGACGCCCAGCCACTTCCACTTGGGGCCAAGGCCGTTTTTGATGTAGTACATCGGGCCGCCGCACCAGTCGCCCTTGTTGTTGCGCTCACGGTACTTGACGGCGAGCGTGACTTCGGAGAACTTGGTAACCATGCCGAACAGCGCCGAGATCCACATCCAGAACACAGCGCCGGGGCCGCCGAGGATGATTGCGCCGGTGACGCCGGCGATGTTGCCCGTGCCGACGGTGGAGGCAAGCGCCGTGGAGACCGCCTGCAGCGGGGTAATCTCGCCCTCGCCCGCTTCGCTCTTCGTGAAGATCTTGCCGATGGTGTTCTTCCACCAGTAGCCGATCTTGGAGAACTGGATGAAGCCGACGCGAACGCTGAGGTAGATGCCCGAGCCGACCAGCAGTGCCAGCATGATGGGACCCCATACGAAGCCGTTTATCGCACTGTTGATTTCTATGATCTTATCCATGTGATTTCCCCTCTCTAAATTCACAATTCCTGAAATATTGCTTCAAAATATTTCATAACGCAAGAATAACAAATTGCCGGGCTGCTGTCAACGGCTAAAGTGCCATTTCTTTCAGAGAAAATTTGTGAATGTTATACATTATGACTATGTTACATTTTTAACGTCCTTTCCTTTTTGTGCAGCCTGTCCTTAACGATTTATGAACATTCGTTTCTTCACGCGCGCTTGACAACACTTTCTTCCCATGCTATCCTATCTGTACTAACACGCTTAATACAGTTGTCGAGTTACTAAGGAGGTGCGCCATGCTCACCGAACTGCTGCTTATCCCCGCCGCCGTGCTTGTGCTGGGGCTGGCGCTCATTGCGGCGCTTACCGCCGCGCTGAGTGGCACGGGAGGAACAGAATCATGATCACGCTGAATTACCGCGACGCCCGCCCGATCTACGAGCAGGTGTGCAACGGTCTGCGGCGGCTGATCGTCTCCGGCGCGATCGCCGACGGGGAGAAGCTCCCCTCGGTGCGCGAGCTGGCCGGCCAGCTCGCCATCAATCCCAACACCATCCAGCGCGCGTACAACGAGCTGGAGGCGAGCGGCTACTGCTGCTCGGTGCCGGGCAAGGGCTGCTTTGCGATGCACACCTGCCGTGAGCGCGATGACAAGCGCCGCCGCGCGCTGGAGGCGCAGCTGCGCGAGCTTTTACAGGAGCTGCGCGCCATGGGCGTAAGCGAAGAAGAGATCGAATCAATGTGCAGGGAGGGAGAAGAGGAATGATCGAAGTACGCGGTCTGACCAAGACCTTTGATGGCTTTGCCGCGCTCAGCGGCGCCGACCTCACCGTGCCTGACGGCGCAGTCTGCGGCCTCGTGGGGCCGAACGGCGCGGGCAAGACAACGCTGCTGCGCCACTTGACGGGCGTTTATCATCAGGACAGCGGCAGCGTGACCTTTGACGGCCAGCCCGTCTGGGAAAACCCCGCCGTCAAGGCCCGCATCGCCTTCATCCCGGACGACTGGTTCTACTTTGCGCAGGCTGACCTGCGCGATATGCAGCGCTTTTACCGCCGCTTTTACCCCGCGTTCGATTCCGCGCGCTACGGCGCGCTGCGCGGCGTCTTTTCGCTGGAGGAAACGCGCGCGCTGCGCCGCATGAGCAAGGGACAGCGCCGCCAGGCGGCGCTGCTGCTGGCGCTGTGCGCAAGGCCGGACTATCTCCTTCTCGACGAGCCGGTGGACGGGCTGGACCCCGTGATGCGCCGCCAGCTCTGGAGCCTTGTGATGCAGGATGTCGCCGAGCGCGGCGTCACGGTACTCGTCTCTTCGCACAACCTGCGCGAGCTGGAGGACGTGTGCGACCGCGTGGGCGTGATGAACCGCGGAAAAATGCTGCTGGAACAGCCGCTGGGCGACCTGCAGGAAACAAGCGTCAAGCTCCAGCTCGCCTTTGAAGCGCCGGAGCTGCCGCCCCTACCGCCGGATATCACTGTCCTGCACCACGCGCAGACCGGCCGCGTTCATACGCTTATCTGCCGCGGCAGCGCGGACGAGCTGACGCAGAGGCTTGCAGCGCTGCACCCCGTCTTTCTTGATGCATCGCCGCTCTCGCTTGAGGAAATTTTTATCTACACACTGGGAGGTGAGGACTATGAAATCCGCGACATCGTTCTTTAACGCCGCGCTTTTCCGCGACCAGCTCCGCCGCGCGCTGCCGCTGCTGCTGGCCGAAGCGCTGCTGTGGGTGCTGCTGCTGCCCTCCTCGCTCTCCGGCCTTCTCAGCGGCGATACCCCCTGCTGGCTCTATGAGCAGCAGATTCTGGGAAGCGCGCTCAAGGGCGGGCTTTATATGGCGGCCGTCTTTGGGCTTTTCTATGCCATGCTGTCGTTTTCCTACCTTTTCAGCACCCGCGCCACGAGCTGCTATCACGCACTCCCCCTGCGCCGCGAAACGCTCTTTGCAACCTTGTACCTTGCAGGCCTTTTCTGCCAGCTCATCGCGCTGCTGCCCGCCTTCGCGGCCACGGCCTACCCCTTCCTGCCATCCGGCCCTTACGCATTTCCGCACTGGGACGTGCTGGGCAAGGCGCTCGGCGGCGCGGCGATGGAGATCGTCTTTTTCTACTCCTTCGCCGTCTTCTGCGTGATGTTCACCGGCGTTTCGCTTGCCGCGCCGGTATTCTTCCTCGTCGGCAACGTCCTTGTCAGCGGGGTCGAGACGATGCTGCGCATTTTTGCCGGGCAGTTCCTCTACGGCTATGTCTACGACGGGCTTTCCCTCGGCCCCTTCTCGCCGTTTTTCTTCCTCTGGCGCCGGCTTCAGGTGTTCTGCGCCTACAAATCCGGCACCGATACCGTCAGCGGCTGCGAGCTGCGCGGCTTTTCCTATCTCTACATCTACGCCGCCATAGGGCTTGTCCTTGCCGTGCTGTCCCTTCTGCTCTACCGCAGGCGCAAAAGCGAGCTGTCCGGCGCCGTCATCGCCTTTCCGTGGGCGGTCCCAGTCTTCCAGTACGGCGTTGCCTTCTGCGCGGCGCTCGTTCTCGGCCAGCTGAGCTACTATCTCTTTTTCGGCCAGCATCTCTCAAACGGCCGCTACTCCCTCTCCGGCACGATCATGTGTATGCTCGTCTCCGGCCTGCTGGGCTACTATATCGCCGAGGCGCTGGTGAAAAAGAGCCTGCGCGTGCTGCGCTCGGGCGCGCGCGGCGCGTGCATCATCGCAGGCGTTCTTGTGCTGCTCGGCGTCACGATGACCTACGACCTCACGGGCTACGAAAACCGCGTGCCGGATGTTAACGATATTGCCGAGGCCTATGTGGACTTCGGCGGCAGCACCTGGTTCACCGCCGGGGACAGTGCCACGCTCTCCCTCGTCACCGACGCCCACCGCGCCGCCATCCACAGCAAGGACGATCCCCGGCAGCTCTGGGAATCCGGCACGACGCTGCCCGACCGTTACCGCCGCTACACCCTCACGCTTTCCTACGCGCTCAAAAACGGCGCGTCCTTCCGCCGCGAGTATCCTCTTGTTCTTGACAGAGACGAGCTTTTGGAAGCGGGCAGTCTGACCGCGCGGCTCAACGCGCTCTACACCTGTCCCACGGCGGTCCAGGCCCGCACGCTGCACATCAATTCCGATGCGCTGCTGCCGGACAACCCCAATCAGAATTTTACCAACACCGGCTATTTCATTCACGACACCTACTCCCCCGAGGGCGACCGCTCGCTGACCTATACGCTCACGGCCCGTCAGGCGGAGGCCGTCTGCCGTGCAGCGATGGAGGACTGCGCGCGCCCCGAGATCGCGCAGGACATCTTCTCGGCGCAGGAGGGAACCGCCACCTCCGATGGCTCCTCCGTCATCGAGTACCGCTACGTTGAGCTGTATGCCAACGTCGTCACCTTCCGTGAGGACGGCTCATCCTCCCGTTCGGTCGAATCCATCCACTTCGAGGTCACGCCGGAAATGACCGCCACCCTCGCCGCGCTCGCGGAGATTGAGCGCACAAGCGAGCCGGACGAGGTACACGGCGGCTACGATGCAGGAGGAACGCTCCCATGAGGCGCCAGCCGCGCCGCAGGCGCATCCTTCCTTATCTTTTCGGCGTGCTGGCACTTGTGCTGGCGCTCTCGTTCGGCGTGCGCGCGCTGCGCTATGCGCTCGCCCACCGAAATCTCCCCGGCTCGGGTATCGCCGCGCCGGACTTCGTCACGGTCGATTACCTCCCGGCGAACGAATACTCCCGTCCCGGCACGCCGCTTGAGAAAATTTCCGGCGTAGTGATCCACTATGTCGGCAATCCCGGCACCTCCGCCGCGGCGAACCGCAGCTTCTTCGCCAACCTTGCCCTCACGCACGAGACCTACGCCAGCGCCCACTTCCTCGTGGGGCTGGACGGTGAGATCCTGCAATGCGTGCCGCTGACGGAGATCGCCTATTGCTCGAACACGGCCAACGACTATACCGTGTCCATCGAGGTCTGCCACCCAGATGACACGGGCAAGTTTGGCGACGAGACGATGGAGAGCCTTGAACAGCTCGTTGCGTGGCTGTGCGGGACGTTCTCTCTCGACCCCGACGCGGATGTCATCCGCCACTACGACGTAACGGGCAAGATCTGCCCCAAATACTACGTGGAAAACGAGGATGCGTGGCTCGCCTTCCGGCAGGCCGTGAGCGCGCGCATCGAAGAGGACAAAACCGCGAACGGCGAAACTGACTGACCCCTCAGGAGGCCTCTCATGCACGACTTTGTTTCCTATCTTTTTCATCTGTTGCAGCGCGGCATGCGCTTTGCCGTGCCCGCCGCGCTCGTCTGCGGCCTTATTCTGGCCGTTTGCTACGCCGTCTGCCGCAGGCAGGGCCGCCGCTTCCCGTGGGGAAGGGCGGTCTGCACGCTGCTGCTCGCCGGCTGGGCGGCGGTCACGGTCTTCGTCACGCTGCTGCGCAGCGAATCGGACGAATTCGCCGTGCGGCAGTGCAATTTGCAGCTCTTCCTCGCCTGGCGCGAGGCGTACCAGCGCTTCACGCTCCAGATCTGGCTCAACGTGCTGCTCAACATCGCGCTTTTTGTCCCGCTGGGGTTCCTGCTGCCGCCGCTCTCCAAACTGTTTCGCAAGTGGTACGCAGCCCTCGGCGCGGGCTTTGGCGTTTCGCTCCTGATCGAGCTGTCGCAGTTTTTCACCGGGCGCGGCATGTGCGATGTGGACGACCTGTTCACCAACACCTTGGGCGCGATGCTCGGCTGGTGCGCGGCGATGCTCGTTCTCGCGCTGTGCCAAAAAAGCCGGACGTGGCCGCGCTACTGCGCGCTGCCCGCCGCGTTCGCGCTCGCACTCAGCGCCATCTTCATTTCCTACGCCGCGCAGCCCTACGGCAACCTGCGCGATGCCTCCGTCACGACGGCGGACCTGCGCAGCGTCCGCTGGTCGGTCGATTTTGCGCTTGACGAGGACGGCAGGGCGGCCTGGGTCTATCAGGCGCAGGCGCTCGACAACGCGGGTGCCGACCGCTTCGCCGCGGAATTCGCCGCCGCGCACGGCGTCGAATTTCCTGACATCGACTACTACGACGACACCGCGCTCTACGCGAACCACTCCACCGGCGATTTTCTGAACGTCACGCTGCATGACGGCACGTGGGAATACAGCTTTGGGCGCGATCACACGCCCGTTTTCGATGCGCCCGCGTCTGGTGTCACAGAGGACATGCTGCGCAAAACCCTCCACGATTTTGGTTTTTCCGTCCCCGCCGACACCTCGTTCACGCTCTCGCCGTATGGCGAGACCTCTTACCACGCGGTGTTCTCCGCCGACCTGCTCCCCACGGAGGGCGGCTTCCTCCACGGCGCGCTCACCTGTGCGCTCAGCGCGCAGGACGACGGCCAATCGATACTTTCGCGGCTCGAAAACCACATGACCACGCTCGCGCCCGTGCGCGAAGAGGCCATTCTCTCCCCCGCGCAGGCGTTCGCCGCATTGCAGGCGGGCAAGAGCTTCAACGGCGCATGGTTCGCGCAGAGCGTCCGGCAAATCGAGGTACGCTCCTGCACGCTCGACTACCTCTCCGATTCCAAGGGTTTCTATCAGCCGGTCTACCGCTTCGCGCTGTCGCTCTCCGGTCAGGCGGATGGTATCGCCAGCGCCATCGACTACGTCCCCGCGCTCACATAAGCAGAAAGGGTCCCCGCCTTCCTCAGGAAAGCGGGGACCCTTTACCGTTTTATTCCTTTTCCATGCTGTACGGATCTCTGCCCGCGGCAAATTCGGAGATCATTTCCGATGTGAGCGCCACGCCGTTTCCAACGAACGTTTTCCGCAGCTCCTCACGGCTGACCCACGCGCCGTCCGCCAGCTCGAACTGATCGAGGCGGATCGTATCGTCGTCGCCGTCAAGCCTGCACCAGAAGCCCATCATGATGTTGCCGCTGATGCCCCAGGGCTGACAGCGATAGTAGCGCAGGTCCCTGACCTTCAGTCCGACCTCCTCCATCACCTCGCGGTGAACGGTCTGCTCAAAGCTCTCGGCAAACTCGGTGAAGCCCGCGATGAGCGCCGTGCGCTGCGCGCCGGGGCGGTTGGCGTATTTGGTCAGCAGCAGGTAGTCCCCGTGCGTCACCGCCACGATGACAGAGGGGTTGATGCGCGGGAAGATCATGTTGCCGCACCTGGGACAGCGCATCATGCGCTCGTTCACGTCATGGACGAGCTTTTCTCCGCAGCGGCCGCACCAGCGCGCATCACGGTACCATGAACAAAGGTGCCACGCGCTCACGGCGGCATAGGCCAGCTCCTTCGGCTTTTCCGTGCGGAACAGCACGATGTCGCGGTAGGAATAGCCGTCGAGCGTCCGTTCCTCCTCGTCAAACAGCAGGTAATATTCCCGCCCGTCCAGTTCAAAGAGGTAGGTAAACGCCTCGTCCGGCTCGGGGAACTGCGAGCGCGCCGGGAACTTGAGTCCGTTGTCGTCGATGCGGCAGAGTAAGTCGCGTCCGCGGAACTGCACCACGGCGCTGCTCTTTTTCGGCACGGCGTTCTTTTTCCACTCGTTGTAAAGATGCTTCGGCTCGATATCCTGGATCATGTCGGCTTTCCTCCCGATCGTTTGTTTGATAGCGGGGCTATTCTACAACGGATAGGCGGGATTTGCAAGCGGGGCTTATTCCTCGATCATGCGTCTGCGCTTCAGCTCTTCGATCTTTTTCCCCTCACGCCGCACGGAAATCATACTGGCAATACCGCCCGCCAACAGTCCCGCCACGATCAGAATAGTCAGCACCATATATACAGGTGAATCAAGCTGCGTGTCCAGCCAGTTTGAAAAACCGTACTGCGAGATTGCCTTGTACGCATAGTTCCCTCTCAGCAGCACCAGCACCAGCGCGCCGAGCATCATGTTTCTTGCGTGTGAGCGTCGCTTTTCCAGCGCCGCGATCTCGGAGTCAAGGTCGGAGTACAGCTCGAACGCACCGTCCGACGTCTTTTTGCGCAGGATCAGCGCCTCGCCGTACTCGCCCACCAATGCCACGCCCGTCTCGCCGAGCGTGCGCAGATAGTCGTCCTTCTCGCCGTCGCGCGATTCGTAAAAGTATTGCACGCGGTAGATATACTCGTCCTGCTCCCCGCGCACAAAGCGCAGCTCGTTGCGCACGATCTCACAGCACTGCCAGCCCTCATGGGCCATCTCGTTGAGATAGCGCTCCATCTCCTCCACCCGCTCGGGGGCAAGCGGTGCTCTGTTCCACTTTTTCGTCATCGTCTCTGCCATTTCTGCTCTCCTTTCAGTTCCAGCTTTCCGTCAGTTTGTCGCCATTCTGCGTCAGCTCGTGCAGCCGCCGCAGCTCCGCGCGCACAGCCTCGCGGCCTGCGGGCGTGAGCTGATATTCCTTCCTGCGCCCCTCGTTCTCGTCGCCGAGCGACACGATCCAGCCGCGCTCGGTCAGCGTTGCGAGCGCGCCGTAGAGCGTACCCGCGGCGAGCCGCACGCGCCCGCCGCTCAAGCGCTCGACGTTCTGCATGATGCCGTAGCCGTGCAGGGGCGTATTCAGCGAGAGCAAAATATAGAATACCGCTTCCGTCAGCGCCGTCGTCCCCATTTACGCTTCTCCTTTCGTCAGCCGTTATACTGTTAGCCGATATATCGTCTACCGATAAGCTATCATATCCCGTGCGCTCTGTCAATAGAAAAAGCAGGGAGCGCAAAATTTTGCACTCCCTGCCCTTTTCAACACGTCGCAGACTTTCGCGTCCGCAGACGCGAAACGATTCAAATGCGTTTTTTCTGACGACATGCGCGTCAGAAAAAACTCTTCTCGCTCCGCGCGTGTCGCAGCCGCCCTGCGGGCGGCGAGGCACGAAGCGGAGTGCATTTTCAAAATTAAATGGAAGGCGTGGCTTTTGCCACGCCTTCCATTTAAAGTCTCGTGATGACCGGCAGCACCATCGGGCTGCGCTTGGTCGCCTTGAAAAGGTAATTGCTCACCGCGCTGCGGATCGCACCCTTGAGTTCGTTCAGGTCGCGTCCGCGCTTGCCGCGAAAGCCCTCCGCCGTGGACATCGTCAGATTTCTGAGATCCTGCAGTATCTCCTCGGAATCCTTGACGTAGATGAACCCGCGCGTGATGATCTCCGGCTCTGCCAGCAGATCGCCGTTCTGCGCGGAAACCGGCAGAACGACCACGACCATACCGTCCTCGGCAAGATGCTTGCGGTCGCGCAGCACCACCGCGCCAACATCGCCGACGCCATAGCCATCGACAAACACCTCGCCCGCAGGCGCATAACCGGGTACGCACTTCATTGAGCGCGCGCCGATCTCCACGGCGTCGCCGTTGTCGCAGATGACGATGTTTTTGCGGTCCATGCCCATCTGGAGGGCAAGGTCCTTGTGGATCTGAAGCATCCGCTGCTCGCCGTGTACGGGGATGAAGTATTTGGGCTTTGTGAGCGCGTGGATGATCTTGAGTTCCTCCTGGCAGGCATGGCCAGAAACGTGCAGCATATCCGCGCGGTCATAAATGACCTCCACGCCCTTGCGGAACAGCTCGTTGATCACGCGCGAGACGGTGTTCTCGTTGCCGGGGATGGCGCTCGCCGAGATGATAACGCGGTCGCCGGGGCCGACCTCGATCTGCCTGTGCTGGGAAAACGCCATGCGGTACAGGGCGGACATCTCCTCGCCCTGCGAGCCGGTGGTAACGATGACCTGCTTTTCCAGCGGCATCGACTTGATCTTGTTGATATCGACCACGGTGTTTTTCGGCGGCTTCATGTAACCGAGGTCGGTTGCGACCTTCGTCACGTTTTCCATGCTGCGGCCCGTGACGGCGACCTTGCGCCCGCACTCCGCCGCCGCGTCCATGATCTGCTGGATGCGGTGGACGTTGGAAGCAAACGTCGTGACGATGATGCGCTGCTTGCAGCCCTGGAAGAGGCGGTTGAACGTCCGCCCCACCGTGCGCTCGCTCATCGTGTAGCCGGGGCGCTCAACGTTCGTCGAATCCGCCAGCAGCGCCAAAACGCCCTGCTTGCCCAGTTCGCCGAAGCGGGCAAGGTCGATGACCTCGCCGTCGATGGGCGTTGAATCGATCTTGAAGTCACCCGTGTGGACAACGGTGCCAAGCCCCGTGTGGATGGCGAAAGCGACAGAGTCTGCAATGGAGTGGTTGACGTGAATGAACTCCACGCTGAATTTGCCGGCCTTGACGGTCATGCCGCTTTCCACCGTAACGATCTTCGTCGTCTTCAGCAGGCCGTGTTCTTCAAGCTTCAAACGGATGAGGCCCGCCGTCAGGCGCGTGCAGTAGATGGGGATGTTCACCTTCTTGAGGATATACGGCACCGCGCCGATGTGATCCTCGTGTCCGTGCGTGATGAAAAGGCCGCGGATGCGGTTCTTGTGCTTGACAAGATAGCTCACATCGGGGATCACGCAGTCGATGCCGTACATATCGTCGCCGGGAAAGGCCATGCCGCAGTCAATTACGATGATCTCGCCGCCGTATTCGTAAACGGTCATATTCTTGCCGATCTCATTGAGACCGCCAAGAGGAATAATTTTTAACTGTTCAGCCAATGCTGGATCAACTCCTTTTTTCTTTGAAAAGTGAAATGGTTGGATTCGTTTTGCATATCATCATGTACGTCCTGTCAGAAGAGCGCAACGCAGAAGAGACGTCCGTGCCTGTGCTTCGCCCTGCATCACGAAGCAGCTGCACCTGCGGCGTCTTGCTGATCAAAAATGGACTTTTTATTATGATACCGCGCTTGCGCGCGGTCAAAACCACTGTCGCGCCCGCTGCCGGCACGCTTTCGGCGGCGCAGCAGAGCGCTTGCAGAGGGTAGTATAGCACATGGCTTGCGAAAAGTATACCATATTTTTTGTCGATGGCAAAAATTTAACATTTCTGTTGTCTCCGCCGTGCGTTTCGTGCTATAATGTAAAAGAATATCATCCTCGTGTGGACAGGAGGCATTTTTTATGAAGGACCGAAAGATCAGCAAGCTCGTTGAGCCAAGCTTCCGGCTCTACTTCATCGTCGGCTTTCTCTTCGCCGCCGTCACGCTGCGCGTGAGCATCCCGCTGGCGCTGTGCGAGGCCGCCGCCATGGCGTTTCTCTGGTGGTATTTCCGCCACACGGCGCAGAAGCGCCGCGAGGGCATCCGCCGCTATATCGACGACATGACCGACGATGTGACCACCGCCGACAAGGCCTCCATGCTCTCAGCCCCCTTCGCCATGATGGTCTTCCGTCCCGATACGCAGGAGATCCTCTGGAGCAACGACAGCTTTTTGCAGCTCACCGGCGTGCGCGAGGACATTTTTAACAACCGCATCACCGATACTCTGCCCGGCTTTCCGACCCACTGGCTGCTGGAGGGCAAGAGCGAATGCCCCGAAACGGTCGTGATGAACGGCCGGCATTTTCGCGTGTTCGGCAACCTGAGCCACCCCTCGCCCACCCGCCGCGGCAGCACGCAGAGCCTTCTTGCCACGACCTACTGGACCGATGTGACCGAGCAGGACGCGCTGCGCGAGGAAAACGCGCGCCGCCGTCCCATTGTCGCCGTGATCTACATCGACAACTACGAGGAGCTGATGAAGGCTGGCAGCGAAGCCTCGCGCAGCGCCGTGCTTGCCGCCATTGACGAAAAGCTCAACACCTGGCTCCAGGATTCCCACAGCCTGCTGCGCAAGTTTGACCGCAACCGCTATGTGCTTGTCACCACCGAGCAGGAGTATCAAAAGCTGCTGGAGGGCAAGTTCTCCGTGCTGGACGCAGTGCGCAGCGTTGTCACCGAGGACGGCGTGGCCGCCACGCTCTCCATCGGTGTGGGAAAGGACGCGGAGGAATACGAAACGCTCTACCAGAACGCCATGCTTTCGATCGAAATGGCACTCTCGCGCGGCGGCGACCAGGTCGTTGTGCGCAACCGGCTCGACTTTGAATTCTACGGCGGCAAGGCCAAGTCCCCCGAAAAGCGCACGAAAGTCAAATCCCGCGTGATGGCAAACGCCCTTGGCGAGCTCATCTCCGACGCCGGGCAGGTCTTCGTCATGGGCCACGCGCACGCGGACATGGACGTGGTCGGCGCGGCGGCGGGCATCTGCTGCATCGCGCGCAAGCGCGGCAAAAGGGCGCAGATCGTCATCGACATGGAGGACAATGCGGCAAAGCCGCTGCTCACCAAGCTTGCGGCGCTGCCGGAATATAAGGATGCGTTCATCTCCGGAAGCGATGCGTTCATCTCCGCGCGCCAGGGCGCGCTGCTCGTGGTGGTAGACACCAACCGTCCCGATTTTGTAGAATCCACGCAGCTGCTCGACGCCTGCAACCGCGTTGCGGTCATCGACCACCACAGGAGAGCCGCCAGCTACATCGAATCCGCCGCGCTCAACTTCCACGAACCCTACGCCTCCAGCGCGTCCGAGCTGGTCACAGAGCTGCTGCAATACCTTGCCGAGCCGAGCGATCTGCTCCGCGCAGAGTCGGAGGCGCTGCTTGCCGGCATCGTGCTGGATACCAAAAACTTCACCATGCGCACCGGCGGGCGCACATTCGAGGCCGCCGCCTTCCTGCGCCGCGCAGGCGCGGACACGGCGGACGTGCAGCGCCTGTTTCAAAGCGATCTTGCCGGCATGGTCGAACGCTATGATATCATCCGCCATGCCGAGCTGGTACACGGCGATATCGCCGTTGCCGCCGTGGAAAAGGAGATCGACCGCGTGACCGCCGCCAAGGCGGCCGACGAGCTGCTGACGCTTTCGGGCATTCACGCCTCGTTCGTCCTGTTCAAGCACGGCGAGGGCGTAAACCTTTCGGCGCGCTCGCTCGGCGAGATCAACGTGCAGTTTATCATGGAAAAGCTCGGCGGAGGCGGCAATTCCACCACCGCCGGCGGTCAGGTGCCGAACGGCACGGTGGACGCCGTGCGCGAGCAGCTGCTCAACGCCATCGACGAATACATGGAAACATAATTTATCCCGCAAGGAGGAACACAACAATGAAGGTCATTTTATTACAGGATGTCCGCGGCCAGGGCAAAAAGGGCCAGATGATCGACGCTGCCGAGGGCTACGCCAGAAATTTTCTGCTGCCCCGCAAGCTCGCCATCCCCGCCACGGCCGATGCGATCAACACCATGAATCTGAAGGAAAAGGCACGCCGCGCCGAGGAGGCTGCCAACCGTCAGGCAGCCGTAGCGCTGGGCGCCGCGCTCAAAGACGTTACCGTCAGGCTCACGGCCAAGGGCGGCAAGGAAGGCAAGCTGTTCGGCGCCATCACCAGCAAGGAGATCGCCGAAGGGCTGCTGGCGCAGCACAAGCTTGACGTTCCCAAACAGAAGATCGTCCTCGACGAGCCGATCAAGGCTTTCGGCACCTATGAGGTCAGGGCAAAGCTCGGCTACGAGGTCAGCGCAAAGTTCACCGTGAGCGTAGCGGAGGAATAAGCGCCAAGCAACACTGCGAAAGGAGGGCGCTGCTTTGGAAGATATCTTCTACCGCCAGATGCCCCACTCTCTTGAGGCGGAGCAGGCCGTTCTCGGCTCGATGCTCATCGATGCAAACTGCGTTAAGGACGTGATGGAGCTTCTCCGCCCCGACGATTTTTACCTGCGTCAGAACCGCGAGGTCTTTGAAACGATCTACTCGATGTTCGTTTACTCCAGGCCCATCGACGGTGTGACCGTTGCGGGCGAAATGGAGAAAAACGGCACCTATGACGATGCGACCACCCGCCCCTACTTGGCGCAGCTCATGGACGTAACGCCCACGAGTGCCAACGTGATGGAGTACGCCGCTATTGTGCGCGACAAGTCGCTGCTGCGCGCGCTCTATACCGCTGCGGGCGAGATCTCGTCCCTCGTGCAGGACGGCGCGGGCGAGGCCGCCAGCATTCTCGAGGCCGCCGAGCAGAAGATCTACGCCGTGCGGCGCGGCCGCTCCGCGCAGAACATGACGCCCATCGGCGTGGTGCTGCAGGGCGTTCTGGACCACCTGAGCGAGCTGAGCGCCTCCGGCGGCAAAACGCTGCCCGGCCTTCCCACCGGCCTGAGCGTGCTTGACGACAAGACGAACGGACTCAACAAGTCCGACCTTGTGCTGCTGGCCGCGCGCCCGGGTATGGGCAAAACGAGTATGGCGCTCAACATGGCGCTCAATGTGGCGCGCTCCAGCGGCAAGTCCGTTGCGGTCTTTTCGCTGGAAATGTCGCGCGAGCAGCTCGTTACCCGCATTCTCTCCAGCCAGGCCACGGTGGAAAACCAGCGCCTTGTCACCGGCAACCTGCGCGAGCAGGACTGGGTGAACATCGCCAACGCCGCCGCCGTGCTTTCCGGGCTGAACATTCTCATCGACGACAATCCGCTGCTCACCGTTGCCGACATGAACGCCAAGTGCCGCCGGATCGACGACCTTGGCCTTGTGGTCATCGACTACCTGCAGCTGATGACCTCCGCCGGCGGCGGAAAAAGCTACAGCGGCGAAAACCGCCAGCAGGCGGTGAGCGATATGTCGCGTATGCTCAAGATCATGGCCAAGGAGCTGCAGGTGCCGGTGCTGTGCCTCTCACAGCTCTCGCGCGCCAACGAAAAGCGTGACGACAAGCGCCCCATGCTCTCCGATCTGCGCGAATCCGGCTCCATCGAGCAGGACGCGGACATTGTGCTTTTCATTTACCGCGACGATTATTACCACGAGGATTCGGAAAAGCATAACATTGCCGAGTGCATCATCGCCAAGAACCGCCACGGTGAAACGGGCAAGGTGGAGCTTGCCTGGTCGCCGCAGTATACCACCTTCTCCTCCATCGACCGCTACCACAATGAAGACGACTGACCTGCCGGAGGCTGCGCGCGCCTGCGCGCAGCACCTTGACCCGTCGCGCCCCGTGCTTGCCGCCGTGTCTGGCGGGCTGGATTCGATGTGCCTGCTGCACTTTCTGCGCGCACAGGGCTACAGCGTCTCCTGCGCGCACTTCAACCACCGGCTGCGCGGCGCGGATTCAGACCGCGACGAGCAGTTTGTGCGCGCGTGGTGCGTAGAGCGCGGCATTCCCTTTTACAGTGATTCCGGCGATGTGCGCGCCTATGCGCGCGCACACGGGCAGAGCGTGGAGGAAGCTGCGCGCACCCTTCGTTATGACTTTCTGCGCCGCACGGCGCGGGCGCTTTCCGCCCAGCTCGTGCTGGCCCACCATGCCGATGACAACGCGGAGACCGTGCTGCTGAACCTCATCCGCGGTACGGATCTGCGCGGATTGTGTGGCATGAAGACGCTGCAGGATGGCCTTGTGCGTCCGTTCCTTGCGCAGACGCGCGCCGAGCTGGCAGCCTACGCCTTCGCCCATGGCGTCCCGCACAGGGAGGACGCCTCCAACCTTGACCCGGACGCCGCCGCGCGTAATTACCTACGCCTGGAGATCCTGCCGCGCCTGCGGACGCTCAATCCCCGCGCCGGCGAGCATATCGCCGCTGCGGCGCGCGCGCTTGCTCCGCTTGACGATGCGCTTGAGCAGGAATCGGACGCGCTGACGGCGCAGGCGCAGCGGCAGGACGGCGCGCTCACGCTCCCGCTGGAAGCTTTCCGCGCCGCATCCGGCGGCGTACAGGCGCGGACGCTGCTTCGCATGGCGGATCTGCTTGGCGCCGGACGGCGCGACATTAGCCGGGTGCATCTGGAGGCTGCCGCAGCGCTCATCCGGCAGAATGGCGCGCGTTCGCTCTCTCTGCCGCACGGCCTGCGCCTGTCCGTTTCTGACGGCACGCTGACGCTGCGCCGCCAGACCGCCGCAGCGGATGAGGCTGTACTCATGCAGGGTGTTCCGCTGCGCTGGGGCGGCTATACGCTCACGCTGCTCGACCACGCGGACGGCAAAGGCGTTCTGCTGCGTGCGCTCGCTCCGGGCGAAACGCTGCGCGCCGCACCCTGCGATCCCTCCGCATATCTTGCACTCCCGGGCGCAAGCGGCGCGCGCAGCATCAAGCGGCTGTGCCTCGACCGCCGCATTTCTCTATCCGAGCGCAGCGCGCTGCCCGCGCTGTATATCGGCTCCCGCACCGCCGCCGTATGGCGCATCGGCACGGACGAGGCCTTTCTGCCGCGCGAGGGCGGCGGCAGCTGCTTTGTGCGGATCACCCCCGCAGCAGATATTGGAGCGACCCGCGGCGAAATATTCCGCGTTGAATCCTAAATACTATAAAAAGAAACTGGAGAAAATCGCTATGGCTAAGAGCAATATGGATCAGGACATCCTGAAGGTGCTGTATTCCGAGGAACAGATCAGGACGCGCGTGCAGGAGATGGGCGACGTACTGTTTGAGCAGTTCAAAGACAAGAATCCGCTGTTTCTCGGCGTGCTGAAGGGCAGCTTTATCTTCATGGCAGACATCGTGCGCGCCTGCCAGATCAAGAGCGACGTGGAGTTCATCGCCGTGTCTTCCTATCAGAATGCGACCGCTTCCTCCGGCGTTGTGCAGATCACGCACGACCTCCAGCAGGATATCACCGGCCGCAACCTTGTCGTGATCGAGGATATCCTTGACTCCGGCAATACGCTTTACTTCCTGAAAAACTACTTTGCCACCAAGGGCGCGGCCAGCGTCACCATCGTCACTCTGCTCGACAAGCCCGCGCGCCGCGCCAAGCCCATTACCGCAGACCTTGCCGGATTTGAGGTCCCCGATGAATTCGTTGTTGGCTACGGGCTGGACTATGCGCAGAAATACCGCAATATGCCCTACATCGGCGTGCTGAAGCCCGAGATCTACTCCAAGTGATCCAAAAAGCAGCAGCAACTACTGCTTTTGCGTAGGCTGCGCTCCGCTGCGGCGCACTCGCTACCGCCCGCACGCTTGCGGGCAGAAGCTCCGCGCGCCTTTTTATCTTTGCAGTGCAAGGAGGATATCCCATTGACTCAACAATCCAGGCGACCCAGTCTGATCCCCTATCTGCTGATCCTGCTGCTGCTCGTTGGCGTATACGGCTTTGTGAGCAACCGCTCCGCTGAGCCGGAGCCCAGCTACGCCACGGTACGCGCGCTGTTCGAGCAGGAAAAGGTCCGTTCCTTTACCATCACGGACAACACCCTGCGTCTCACGCTGCGCGGAGAGGTGGACGGCAAAACAGAGCTGACCAAGGATCTGTTCAGCTTTTCGCTCTTCTACGACGACCTTGGCGGGCTGATCGAGCAGCAGCACGCCGATGGCATCATTGAGGATTACGACATTTCCGCCGACCATTCCGTCAACTATGTCGCCATGCTCGCCCCCTATGTGCTGGCGATCCTCGGCATTTTTGCCATCTGGTATTTCCTTTCTCTCCGCTCCGCAGGCGGCGGCAGCGGCGACCGCATGGCAAAGTTCGGCAGCGCCTCGTTCAAGACCGGGGGCGATAACAAGCGCCCCACAACGTTTTCCGATGTTGCCGGCGCGGATGAGGAAAAGGAAGAGCTGCAGGAGATCGTTGATTTTCTGAAGGAACCCGCCAAATTCATTAACCTTGGCGCGCGCATCCCCAAGGGCGTTCTGCTCGTCGGCCCTCCGGGTACGGGCAAAACGCTGCTGGCCCGCGCTGTCGCGGGCGAGGCGGGCGTGCAGTTCCTGTCGATCTCCGGCTCCGATTTTGTGGAAATGTATGTCGGCGTGGGCGCAAGCCGCGTGCGCGACCTCTTTGAACAGGCGAAGAAGGTCGCCCCCGCCATCATCTTTATCGATGAGATCGATGCGGTGGGCCGCCAGCGCGGCACCGGCCTTGGCGGCGGACACGATGAGCGCGAGCAGACGCTCAACCAGCTGCTGGTAGAGATGGACGGTTTCGGCACGAACGAGGGCGTTGTGGTAATGGCGGCAACGAACCGCGCCGATATTCTCGACCCCGCGTTGCTGCGCCCCGGCCGCTTCGACCGCCAGGTCTACGTCGGTCTGCCCGATATCCGCGGCCGCGGGGAGATCCTTAAGATCCACAGCAGAAACAAGCCGCTTGCCGAGGATGTCGATCTGCCGACCGTTGCCAAAGGCACGTCCGGCTTCACGGGCGCAGATCTGGAAAACCTCTGCAACGAGGCGGCGCTGCTTGCCGCGCGGCGCGGCAGCAAGCTTATTTCGATGGCAGACTTTTCCGAAGCGGAGATCAAGGTCATCGCCGGCCCGGAAAAGAAAAGCCGCGTTGTCAGCGAACACGAGCGCAGGCTCACGGCTTACCACGAGGCAGGTCATGCCATTGTGATGCACGCCCTGCCCACGCACGACCCCGTACACCAGATCACCATCGTCCCGCGCGGCGGCGCCGGCGGCATGACCATTTCCCTGCCCGCCGAGGACCGCTCGTACCAGTCCCGCCGCTTTATGGAGGAACAGATCGTCTCGCTGCTGGGCGGGCGTGTGGCGGAAAAGCTGATGCTCGGCGATATCTCCACCGGCGCATCGAACGATATCCAGCGCGCCTCGCGCCTTGCGCGCAAGATGGTCACCGTCTACGGCATGAGCGACCGGCTCGGCGCGATCTCGTTCGAGTCCGGTCACGATGAGATCTTTATCGGCAGGTCCATGGCGCAGGCCAAGCCCTATTCCGAGCAGGTCGCCGCGCAGATCGATGAAGAGGTCAAGGCCATCATCGACACGGCCTATGCCCGCTGCGAGGATATCCTCTCGCGCGACCGCGCGCATCTTGTCGCCGTGGCCGAGTTCCTGCTTGCTCACGAAACGATGAGCGCCGCCGAATTTGAGGCCGTTTTTGCTCCGGACGACAGTCCCGCAGCAGATCAATGATCCGCGCAAACGCCCTTCCGGCATTCAGGCCGGAAGGGCGTTTCATATATATGTTGGGACGCGGCAGCGCTTCGTCTCCCGTCCATGCCGGATGCGGCAGAACGTTCCCGCGCAAAGCACAAGCGCCCAGCCAAATGGCTGGGCGCTTGTTTGATTCAATAAAAGCCTGTGCCGAAAGCAGATTGCTTACTGCATTTCCTTGATGGCAGCCTGCGCGGCGGCGAGGCGGGCGATGGGGACACGGAACGGGCTGCAGGAGACATAGTCCAGGCCGACCTTGTGGCAGAACTCGACGGACGTGGGATCGCCGCCGTGTTCGCCGCAGATGCCGAGGTGGATGTCAGGATTGGACTCGCGGCCCATCTTGGCGGCCATGGCAACAAGCTTGCCGACGCCGACCTGGTCGAGGCGGGCGAACGGATCGCTCTCGTAGATCTTCTTGTCGTAGTACGCGCCGAGGAACTTGCCGGCGTCGTCACGGCTGAAGCCGAAGGTCATCTGGGTCAGGTCGTTGGTGCCGAAGGAGAAGAAGTCCGCTTCCTTGGCGATCTCGTCCGCGGTCAGAGCGGCGCGCGGGATCTCGATCATGGTGCCGACCTTGTACTTCATGGAGCTGCCGGCCTCGGCGATCAGCTTGTCGGCGACCTCGACGACGACGTCCTTGACGTACTTGAGCTCCTTGACCTCGCCGACGAGCGGGATCATGATCTCGGGAACGATGTGCCAGTCGGGATGCTGGGCGTTGACGTTGAGCGCAGCCTTGATGACCGCGCGGGTCTGCATGGCGGCGATCTCAGGGAACGTAACCGCCAGACGGCAGCCGCGGTGACCCATCATGGGGTTGAACTCGTGCAGAGAAGCAATGATGTTCTTGATCTCCTGAACGCTCTTGCCCATGTCCTTGGCGAGCAGCTCAATGTCGTGTTCCTCAGTGGGGACAAACTCGTGCAGCGGGGGGTCGAGGAAACGAACCGTCATCGGGCGGCCCTCAAGCGCAATGTACATGGCCTCAAAGTCGCCCTGCTGCATCGGCTCGAGCTTGGCCAGCGCCTTTTCGCGCTGCTCAAGGGTATCGGCGCAGATCATCTCGCGGATGGCGGGGATACGGTCCGCCTCAAAGAACATATGCTCGGTGCGGCAGAGGCCGATGCCCTCGGCGCCGAACTTCACAGCCTGCGCGGTATCGTGCGGGTTATCGGCGTTGGTGCGGACGCCCAGACGGCGGTACTTGTCGGCCCAAGCCATCACGCGGCCGAACTCGCCGCCGATGGTGGCATCGACCGTGGGGATGATGCCGTCGTAAATGTTGCCGGTGGAGCCGTCGATGGAGATAAAGTCGCCCTCGTGGTAAACCTTGCCGGCCAGTTCAAACTGCTTGTTGGCCTCGTCCATCTTGATCTCGCCGCAGCCGGAGACGCAGCACTTGCCCATGCCGCGCGCCACGACGGCCGCGTGAGAAGTCATACCGCCGCGGACGGTCAGGATGCCCTGGGCGGCCTTCATGCCCTCGATATCCTCCGGGGAGGTCTCGAGACGGACGAGAACGACCCTTTCGCCGCGCTCCTGCCACTCCTTGGCGTCCTCAGCGGAGAAGACGATCTTGCCGCAGGCAGCGCCCGGGGAGGCGGGCAGCGCCTTGCCGATGGCGGGCGCCTTCTTCAGAACGGCCGCATCGAACTGGGGATGGAGCAGCGTGTCGAGGTTGCGCGGCTCGATCATGGAAACGGCCTTCTTCTCGTCGATCATGCCCTCGTCCACAAGGTCGCAGGCGATCTTGAGTGCCGCCTGCGCGGTGCGCTTGCCGTTGCGGCACTGGAGCATATAGAGCTTGCCGTTTTCCACGGTGAACTCCATATCCTGCATATCGCGGTAATGATCCTCAAGCAGGCTGCAGACCTTGACGAAATCGGCGTAGGCCTGGGGGAACTTCTCTTCCATCTGGGAGATGGGCATCGGGGTGCGGACGCCGGCAACTACGTCCTCGCCCTGCGCGTTGGTGAGGAACTCGCCCATGAGCTTCTTCTCGCCGGTGGCGGGGTCGCGGGTGAAGGCGACGCCGGTGCCGGAGTTGTCGTTCAGGTTGCCGAAGACCATCGGCATGACGTTAACGGCAGTACCCCAGGAATAGGGGATGTCGTTATCGCGGCGATAGACGTTCGCGCGCGGGTTGTCCCAGGAGCGGAACACGGCGCGGATGGCTTCGTAAAGCTGGGTCTTGGGGTCGGAGGGGAAGTCCTCGCCGATCTGCTTCTTATACTCAGCCTTGAACTGCTCAGCGAGTTCCTTGAGGTCGGCCGCAGTCAGCTCGATGTCGAGCTTGACGCCGCGCTTTTCCTTCATCGCGTCGATGAGCTGCTCAAAGTACTTCTTGCCGACTTCCATAACAACGTCGGAGAACATCTGGATAAAGCGGCGATAGGAATCGTAAACGAAGCGCTCGAAGTTGGGGTCGGGGTTGCCCGCGATCATGGCGGCGACGACGTCGTCGTTCAGGCCGAGGTTGAGGATGGTGTCCATCATGCCGGGCATGGAGGCGCGCGCGCCGGAGCGGACGGAGACGAGCAGCGGGTTCTTCAGATCGCCGAACTTCTTGCCGTTCATTTCTTCCATCTTGGCGACGTATTCCATGATCTCCGCCATGATCTCGTCGTTGATCTTGCGGCCGTCCTCATAGTACTGGGTGCAGGCCTCGGTGGTGATGGTGAAGCCCTGGGGGACGGGCAGACCGATGTTGGTCATCTCAGCCAGGTTCGCGCCCTTGCCGCCCAGAAGCTCACGCATGGTGGCGTTGCCCTCTGAGAACAGGTAGACATACTTTTTGCTCATAATATTCCTCCATTAAAAATGTATCGCTAACATATCAAGCCCCACTATTATAGACAGAAACATTCCGACTTTCAATATGAACTTGCTAATTTTTTCACGGTATTTTTGACTTTTTTGTAAAATCTGCGTTCTTTTGCAGGAAAGCGTGTCATTTTCCCGCCGCCGTGTGCAGATTTCCTTGCAAAAACTGCATTTTTGCGCTATACTATCGTGGGATGTGAGGTGCGCGTCCGCGCCGCGCGCCCGGATCGTATCCGCGCCCGCCGCAGGAGCGCCAGAACAGGAGCCGCCATGGAGCTTTCGGATTTTTCCAAAACTGATACTGCCGTGCGTCTGCGCGCCGCAGCGGCAAACGGTGCGCTGTCTCACGCGCTGATTTTCAGCGGCAGCGGGGACCGCGCCGCCGCCGCACGCTACACCGCCGCAGCAATGGAATGCACGGGGGTGCAGAGGCCGTGCCTTGCCTGCCCCGCCTGCCGCAAGGTGATGCAGGGCATCCATCCGGACGTGATATCCGTGCGCGACGCGGAACACAAGGAGCTTTCCGCCGATACGGTGCGCGCCATGCGCGCCGACGCCTTCATCCGCCCGAACGAGGGCGCGCGCAAGATCTATATTTTCGAGGACTGCACGATCCTGACGGAAAAGGATCAGAACATCCTTTTAAAGCTTGTGGAGGAAGGCCCCGCCTATGCGGCGTTTTTCTTCTGTGCGGAAAATCCCGCCGCGCTGCTGCAAACCATCCGTTCGCGCTGCGCGGAGGTCAAGCTCGCCCCCGCTGCGCAGGAGCGCGCCGCGCCGGACGAAAATGCGCTCGAGCTGGCCCGCCGCATCGCCAAAGGCACGCGCGCGTCCCGCGCGGCGTTCCTTACCCGCCTTGAGGCCGGCAAGGTCTCGCGCGAGGCGCTGGCGGATCTCTTTGAACAGGCGCGCCTTTTGCTTGCCGGCGCGCTTCTCCTGCCCTACGGCAGCCCGCCGCGCGCGGGAACGGAGGAGGTCGTGCAGCTTCTTGCTTCCCGCTTGACAAAACCGCAAATTCTCTGCACAATAGATTTGTTGCAGACCTATCGCAGCCATTGCAGCTATAACGTCGGCGTTGGCCCCACACTGGGAGGCTTTGCCGTTGAATTGGAGGAAATCCTTTGACTGAAGTAATTGGTGTCCGCTTCCGCGGCGGATGTAAGGAATACTTTTTTGATCCCTGCGGCCTCACGGTCGAGCCGAACCGGTTCGTCATCGTGGAGACCGCGCAGGGGCTGGAATACGCCCAGTGCGTTTCCGGCAACCATGAGGTAGAGGACAGCGCCGTCGTCCAGCCGCTGCGCCCGCTGGTGCGCCTTGCAACGGAGAACGACGACCGCACTTATGCCTACAACAAAACGCGGGAAAAAAGCGCGTTCGACGTCTGCCAGAAGAAGATCGCCGAGCGCGGACTCGACATGAAGCTTGTGCGCGTGGAGAGCAATTTCGACGGCAGCAAGATCATCTTTTTCTTCACGTCTGACGGGCGCGTGGACTTCCGTGAGCTGGTGCGCGACTTAGCCGGCGTGTTCCGCGCGCGCATCGAGCTGCGCCAGATCGGCGTGCGCGACGAGGCAAAGATGCTCGGAGGCCTCGGCATCTGCGGCCGTCCCTTCTGCTGCGCGCAGTTTTTGGACGACTTTGTTCCCGTTTCCATCAAGATGGCCAAAACGCAGAACCTCAGCCTGAACCCGACGAAGATCTCCGGCACCTGCGGGCGGCTGATGTGCTGCCTGAAATACGAGCAGAACGCTTACGAGGACGCAGTGCGCCGCTGCCCGAAGCAGGACTCGTTCGTGGCAACGCCGGACGGCATAGGCAACGTGAGCAGCGTGGATATCCTGCGCGAGCAGGTAGTCGTGCGGCTGGACAGCCAGCCCGAAAGCCCCAAGCGCTACCGCAACTGCGAGATCCAGGTGCTGCGCAACGGCAAGGGTTCGCGCGATGGCATCGAGATCCCCGCCGTGCTGCCCGAGCGTTATCAGGAGCCTGACGTGGAAGAGCCGCAGCTTGCGGTAACCTTCTTCTCCCCCGTTGAACCGGTCGTCCCGGCCGAGCGCTGGACGCCCCCCGCGCGGAAAGACGAGTCTCCCGCCGAGAATGGTGAAAAGCGCTCCTCCCGCTCCCGCCGGAGCGGACGAGGGCATCGCGGCGGCAAAGGCCGCAGCCGGAACAATGGTGAAGTCGGCGAGAACAGGCCCTCCGCGCTGAAAGTCGAGAACGCGGGCGGCAAGCCCGTTGAAAAGCGCGGTGAGCGTCCTTCTCGCGGCGATAAGCCGAACGCTGAGCGTCCGCCCAGAACCCCCGACAGGAGCGGCGAGCGCCGCGCTGCGCGCCAGAACCGCCAGAGTGCAGACTCCGGCGATGCGCCGAAGGCCCCGCGTCCTCCCCGCCCGCTAAAGGCCGAGGGTGCAAGCGAGGGCGGCGAGAACAAGCCGCGCCGCCGCAGCCATCGCGGCGGCAGGGGCCGCCGCAAGCCCGGCGGCGGAGAGTCTGCCGCGCCGAAAAGCGAATGATCTGCCTGCCGCGGAGCGCTCCTGCTTCGCGGCGGCTTTGCCGAAAGGCAGAAAGGATGCGCCATGCTCTACCACGCCTCGCCCATCGGCGGTCTTACCATGCTCACGCCGCACGTCTCCAACCACGGCCGTCCGCTCGTCTATTTTTCGCAGAAGCGGGAAAACGTGCTGGTCTACCTGAGCAACGCCATTGAACGGTACTGCCGCGACACCGGCTTTGTCCACACGGGCCGGTGGGAAAAATGGGGGCCTTACGGCTTCGCCGCCGACGGCGTACAGCGGCTGGAAGAGTACTATCCCAACGCGCTGGAGGAGACCTACGCGGGCGTTTCGGGCTATATTTACCGTGCGGAGGCTGCCGGCGGTGCGCCCGTTCCGGACGTACCGTTCGCGGTCGCATCGGAGGAATCCGTAACGGTCGTCTCCTGCGAGTTCGTGCCGGATGCTTATGAAGCGATCCTTGCGGCGGAGTCGGCGGGTCTGGTGCGCATTCTGCGCTACCGGCAGGCGAGCGCTGCGCTGCGCGCGTGGGTACGCAAAACCATGCGGGAAGAGTACGAAAGCGCGGCGGACCGTCCCGACTACCGCCATTTTATTGAAGGAAAATTCGACATTTTCTGACGGAAGCGCTCCGCCGCAGCGTCCTGCGGGACAGGAAACTGGAAAAGTGAGGGCCATATCATGCAAAAATTCAGAAACGTACTGCTGGCCAGCGATTTTGACAACACGCTTGTTTACACACAGGGCGCGCTGGAGCGCGGCGAGGACATCCCTCCCATGAGCGCACGCAACCGCGAGGCCGTGGACTATTTTCTTGCCAACGGCGGCTTTTTCACGGTTGCCACCGGCCGCGCGCTGCCGGCGTTTGCGCAGTTTGCCTCCGCGCTGCCGGTCAACGCGCCGTGCGTGATCGCAAACGGCGCGGCGATCTACGACTTCGCCGGGAACCGATATGTGGAAACCGCGTTTCTGGATGCGGATATCTACGACCATGTGGACGCGCTGCTCGCGCGCTTCCCCCGCCTGTGCTTCGAGGTCTACCACGACGACCGGCGCATCCATGTGCTGCACCCCAACCGGTTCTCGCGCAACCACGAGCATCTGACGCGCGCAGGCACTGTGGAGGTGGGGGCCTTCCGCGAAGTGGATCTGCCGGTCATCAAGCTGCTGTTTGAAGAGGAAAAGCCGCTGCTGGACGAGGTGTATGCCTTTATCCGCAGCCAGAGCTGGGGCGAGCGCTACGAGCTGATCTTTTCCAGCGACCACCTGCTGGAGCTGACGCGCCGCGGCGCGACCAAGGGCGGCATGATCCTGAAGCTGGCGGCGCTTCTGGGCGTTGCGCGCAGGGACATCTACTGCATCGGCGACCACAACAACGATATTCCAATGCTCAAGGTCTCTGAGATCGGCTTTGCGCCCGAAAACGCAACGGACGAGGTCAAGGCCAGCGGCGCGCGCATCGTCTGCCACTGCCGGGACGGCGCGCTTGCCGACGTGGTGGATATTCTGGACAAGCGGTACTGAGACGTCTCCCGTCTCACAGCAAAAAAACGCGCGGGCATCCTTACGGATGTCCGCGCGTTTGCGCGCGTTGGAAAAGGGCCGAGCGGTTCAGCGCCTGATGACCTTCGCGTTTTCAAGCGCCATAACGAGGATGGGAATCAGAATAATATGCAGGATAATGCCGGGCAGCGCCGTGGTAAATCCCCCGGCAAGGAAGGCCGCCCAGGTGAACGCGCCGCCGTTTGCGCGCATGATAACGACCATCGCCGCGCCCCAGATCGCGCGGCCGAGCAGCATGGCAAGAATGAGCGCAAGGTAGATGCTGCTCTTCTTCTTCGGCAGCAGCCGGTAGAAGATCCCGGCAAAGACGCCGTAGGCAAGCAGCTCGGCGCTCATGGCAAACGCCGTTGGGAACGGCGGCATACCGAACATCCAATGCCGCAGCAGCGGGGCGATGAGACCGACTGCGCCCGCCCAGGCGGGGCCGCACAGAAAGCCCGCCAGCAGCACAGGAATGTGCATGGGGCAGAGCATGGAGCCGATCTGCGGGATCTGCCCCGTGAAAAACGGAAGCACGATGCACAGCGCCAGGCAGGCGGCGGCATAGGTCAGATTGCGGAGGATCCCTCTGGTCTTGCGTGACATGGACATTATATTTTCCTTCCTTTGCTTCGGATTCAGAGCTTTTTCACGGCAGTGAGCTGGTACATCTCGTCGTTGGAGATGCGGACGGAAACGGAGAACTCCGGCGAAAGCATGGCGGCAAGATCATCGATCTCGGGCAGCGCAACGGAAACGGCGCTGGCGCTTCCGGAATGGTGCTGCGCCAGGCGCGCGCGGCTCATGCCGTGGGCGATGGTCAGCGTGCCGCGCGGGGCAACGAGCCTTTCCAGCGCTGCAACGGCGCGCCGGCTGTCCGGAAAGTGCGGAAAGGCGTTGTAAACAACAACGCAGTCGAACGTCCGGCCAAAATCATACCGCTCTACATCGCCGCAGAGAACTGTGACCGGCTTCCCCGCCGCCTTGCTGCGGGCGATCTCCGCCATAGCGGGGGAAAGGTCGATCGCTGTGACGTGCGCCGTGCCGCGCGCCAGATAGTCGGGAAACAGAACGCCCGTGCCGCAGGCAACGTCCAGCACCGTTTTCCCCGCGCAGACGCGGGCGCCGTCGAGGATCGTTGCGATGATCCGTTCGTTCCGAACCATTCCGGCGTCCCAGCCGGGGGCGCAGGCATTGAAAAAATCACGCACGCTGTTTTTATCCATCGGCTCTCTCCCCCATCTTTCCATGGCACAAGTATACAAAACGATAATAGGCCGCACAAGCCCCCCAGGGGGATATTTTTTGCAGCCCGCCGCACAAAAGTATGCAGCTTTTCCTCTCTGCGCGCATAGAATAGACGGGTCAGATGATCGGAAAGGATGATACGATGAAGGAGACAAAACCGAAAAATCCCTGCGGCGATGTGGACGATATGATCTTTGTGGATGAGTGGTTCGCCAGCGAGCGATGACAGGATAAAAGGCTTCGCGCTCTGCGCGAAGCCTTTTTCTTTCTTCCGTTACAGCGCGCGCTCGATCGTGCCGCCGCCGAGTACCTCGTCTCCATCGTAGAAGACGACCGCCTGCCCCGCCGTGACCGCGCGCTGCGGCGTAAGCAGCGCAACGTGCGCGCCGCCATCCGGCAGCGGCGTAACAACGGCGCCGCACTCCTTCTGACTGTAGCGCGTTTTGGCCGTGCAGCGCACCGCGCCTGCGGGCGCGCCCGCGATCCAGTTGACCCGCGAGGCAAGGAGCGCGGAGGAAAACAGCTCATCGTTATCGCCAAGGAGGATGGTATGATCCTCCGCATTTTTGGATATCACATAGAGCGGGCGGTCCGCGCTGACACCAAGTCCTTTGCGCTGCCCCGCCGTGTAGCACGCAAGGCCGCGGTGCCGGCCGAGGACGCGCCCCGTGCGATCCACAAAATTGCCGGGCTGCAGCGCCGCGCCGCCGCAATCCTGCAGAAAGCGGACGTAGTCTCCATCCGGAATAAAGCAGATATCCTGCGAATCGGCCTGCCGTGCGTTTGCAAGCCCCGCCTGCTCGGCCTGCGCACGGATATCGGGCTTTTCAAACCCGCCGACCGGCAGCAGCAGATGCGAAAGCTGAAACTGCGTGAGCTGATACAGGACATAGCTCTGATCCTTGGCCAGGCTCCGTCCGCGCAGCAGGCGGCAGCTCCCGCGCGCCGCATCATGCTCAACGCGGGCATAGTGTCCGGTAGCGATGTAGTCAAAGCCCATGTCCAGCGCGCGGTCGAGAAAGGCGCCGAACTTGAGGCAACGGTTGCAGTCGATACAGGGATTCGGCGTGCGTCCGGCACAGTATTCGCTGACGAAGCGGTCCATGACCTCGCGCGCGAAGCGCGCACGCTCATCAAACACATAAAACGGCATCCCCAGCCCCTCACAGACAGCGCGCGCGCCGTCCGTATCGTTGCCGCAGAGAGAAAGCGTCGCACCGGCGCAGTCGTACCCCTGCCGGCGCAGCAAAAGCGCGGCGGCGGAGGAATCCACGCCGCCGCTCATGGCGATCAGAACCTTTTTCTTCATTCCGGCATCCTGCTTTATCAGTCAAGGTATTTATGGGAAAAAGCATCCGGCCCCAGCGCGTCCGCAAGCTCAACGAGCGTCCGGTTGAAGCCGCCGGTATAATCGCTCCCGCTGTCGTGCAGGCACACGCGCCCCGCGCGGATGGCGGGAAGCGAAACCGTAAAGATCGATCCCTTCCCCTCTTCCGACTGCGCGACGATCGTTCCGCCGTGGCCCTGCGCAACGCGCCGGCAGATGGCAAGCCCAAGCCCAAGCCCGTGCGGGACGGGATCGTAGCGATCCGTCTGCAAAAAGCGGTCAAACAGGTGGTCAAGCCGGTCGGCGCTCATGCCTCTGCCGGTATCGGAAACGATGATCTTGACAGAGGCGCCGTCCGCCTTTACGCGGACGCGCACGCGCCCGCTCGCAGGCGTGAATTTGAGCGCATTGGACAGAAGGTTCATCATCAGCTTGCGCAGCGCAGCGCCATCCATGCCAATGATCCGGCTCTCGCGGTCGGCGCTGAATTCCAGCGCAACGCCGCGCAGCTCAAAAAGGAATTCCACCTCGCGGCAGACACTGCGGCAAAGTCCTACGATGTCGCCGTCATACAGCGTGAAGCGGTCGTACTCAAAAAGGCGCCCCGCCTCGGTCAGGTTATTCACAACACGGTAAAGCTGATAATAGCTCTGGCAGAACACGGCGGCGCGGCGATCGACCGCAGGATCCTGCTCGCGCTTTTCCGGCGGAACAAGGCTGTCCATCGCCATATAAAGGTTCGACATAACGCTGCGCAGCTGCAAAGCGATATTCGGCAGCATACCGGCAAGCATCTTCTGTTCTTCTTCTGTATAATCCCGCATGGCGTCTCCTTAAAAAACAAACGGTCCTCTGGCATAGCATTCGCCACCGCGGACAAATTTTACGCGGAAAGTAATGTATGTTATTTCATCGCGCCGGAACGCTCCGTTAGAGAGAAGCGGCCGCCGGCGCAGCCAAAGTAAAAAATAGCGGCGGACCAACTCCCCGCTGGAAGCAGCGGCGCGGCCCGTGCCGGTCAAAGCGCTGAAAAGCGCGCTTCTTTTGTTGACCGATGTTCTAACGGCGAACAAAGCGTACCAGAACTTTGGTGAAAAAGCAAGAAGTTTATGAAAAATTATAATTTCTTGAAAAAAGTGCTTGCATTTCGCAAAAGCTGCTGTATAATATGAAACGTACCAAACATTTGATATATTCTGAAAACTGAAAGGAAGTAAGTTTTATGAGCATTAAAGTAGGTATCAACGGCTTCGGCCGCATTGGCCGTATGGTCTTCCGTGCAAGCCTCAACCACCCCGAGATCGAGATCGTTGGCATCAACGACCTCTGCCCCGCTGATTACCTTGCCTATATGCTGAAATACGACACCATGCACGGCAAATTCGCCGCCGAGGTGAAGAGCAACGATCATGCTATCATCGTCAACGGCCGCGAGATCCCCGTGTTTGCTGAGCGCAACCCCGCCGACCTGCCCTGGGGCAAGATCGGCGCGGAATACATCGTGGAGTCCACGGGCCTGTTCCTGACAAAGGAGAAGGCTCAGGCACACATCGACGCCGGCGCCAAGAAGGTCGTTATGTCCGCGCCGTCCAAGGACGACACGCCGATGTTCGTCTGCGGCGTGAATCTCGACAGCTACCGGAGCGACATGACGTTCGTTTCCAACGCTTCCTGCACCACGAACTGCCTCGCCCCCATCGCCAAGGTGCTGAACGACAGCTTCGGCATCAAGGACGGCCTGATGACCACCGTTCATTCCGTGACCGCCACGCAGAAGACCGTGGACGGCCCCTCGCTGAAGGATTGGCGCGGCGGCCGCGCCGCCACCGGCAACATCATCCCCTCCTCCACCGGCGCTGCCAAGGCCGTAGGCAAGGTCATCCCCGCGCTGAACGGCAAGCTGACCGGTATGTCCATGCGTGTTCCCACGCTGGATGTTTCCGTGGTCGATCTGACGGTCAACCTGGAGAAGCCCGCCACCTATGACGAGATCTGCGACGCCATGAAAAAAGCGAGCGAGGGCGAGCTGAAGGGCATCCTCGGCTACACCGATGAAGCGGTCGTTTCCTCCGATTTCCTCGGCGATGCGCGCACGTCCATCTTCGACGCCAAGGCCGGCATCGCCCTGACCGACACGTTTGTAAAGGTCGTAAGCTGGTATGACAACGAGATCGGCTACTCCAACAAGGTGCTGGATCTGATCGAGCATATGTACTCCGTCGATCACGCCGCCAAATAATTCTGCTTTTCTCTTAGTCCCCGTTGGGCAAGCGGGGACGGTGCTCCTCTTGAACGGGAGGGATCCTGCAAAGGGTCCCTCTTGTCATTTTTTGAAAAGACGTGGTATACTGAAGCCAACATCCGTCCGGCCGCACGGCTGGCGGTACTCTTTCGAGGTGAGCTATGTTTGAAGGTTTTACGCCGAAAGCGGTCGAGTTCCTCTGGGGGATCCGGTTCAATAACAGCCGCGAATGGTTCCTTCCCCGTAAGGAGCAGTTCGCGCAGCTGGTAGACCGGCCGATGCGGCAGCTTGGCAGCGAGGTGTTTGACGCGCTGAACGCAGAGTATCCGCAGCTTTCGCTGCGGCTGCACGTCTGCCGGATCTACCGCGATGCGCGGCGGCTGTTTGGCAGGGGGCCGTATAAGGATCATCTGTGGTTCACGATTGAGCGGCCGCACGAGCGCTTTGAAAGCGTTCCTGCGCTGTATTTTGAGTTGGCGCCGAATTATTTCAGCTACGGCTGCGGCTATTGGGACGCCGCGCCCGCCACGATGGCGCGGCTGCGGCGGCGCATGGAAACCGACCCGCAGCCGCTGGAGAAGATCGTGCGCAGGCTGAACAAGTCCCGCTTCACGCTTTCCGGCGAGCAGTTCAAGCGCCCGAAGGGCGATATGGGCAAGCTGCTGAATCCATGGTACAATGCCAAAAATATTGCCGTGGGCTTTGATGACAACCCCGAAGGCGTGCTGTTCACGCCGGCGCTGAAGGACGAGGTATCGGAGGGCTTCCGCACGCTGATGCCGCTGTATCTATATTTGGATTCGCTGGCGGGCGATCCCGAACCAAATAAAGAGTAATGCCGCTCATCGAGCGGCGGGGGTCCTGCGCCGCGCAGGGGCGCGTAAAAGGATGGTTCTTTTGAAAGAGACCCCCCCTCGCTCCGTGCAGCGCCACCGGCGCCGCTCTCCCCCTGCACTTTCGTGCAGAAAATCAAAAAGCGACGGCTTTTTCAGCCGTCGCTTCTCTATTTGCGTTACTGCAAAACCTTCTTATTGCCGTGGGTCGCCTTCATGCGCAGCTCCTTGTTGAGGATCGTCTTGCGGATGCGGAGGTTCTTCGGTGTGACCTCGAGCAGCTCGTCGTCGGCGAGGAACTCAAGGCACTGCTCCAGGCTCATCTGCCTGGGCGGGACGAGGCGCAGCGCATCGTCCGAGCCAGAGGCGCGCATATTCGTCAGCTGCTTCTTCTTGCAGACATTAACGGTGATGTCCTCCTGCTTGGGAGACTGGCCGACAACCATGCCCTCGTACACATCGACGCCCGCGCCGATGAACAGCACGCCGCGCTCCTGCGCGTTGAAGAGGCCATAGGTGATGGAGGTGCCGGTTTCGGACGCAACGAGCGAGCCGGTGTTACGGCGGGCAAGCTCACCCTTGTAGGGCGCGTAGGAATCAAACACACTCGCCATGATGCCCTCGCCCTTGGTATCGGTGAGAAACTCATTGCGGTAGCCGAACAGGCCGCGCGCGGGGATGAGGAATTCGAGCTTCATGCGGCTGCCGATGGGCGTCATTTCGGCAAGGTCGCCCTTGCGGGCGCCGAGCTTTTCGATGACCGCGCCGACATATTCCTGCGGCACATCGCACACAAGGCGCTCGATCGGCTCGCACTTTTTGCCGTCGATCGTCTGGTACAGCACGCGCGGGGGCGAGACCTGGAACTCATACCCTTCGCGGCGCATCGTCTCGATGAGGATGGACAGCGACATTTCGCCGCGGCCGGCGACGTTGAACGCATCCGTGGAACCCTCCAGCTCCGTAACGCGCAGGGACACATCCTTGAGCGTTTCGCGGAAAAGGCGGTCGCGCAGCTGGCGGGAGGTGACGAACTTGCCCTCGCGCCCGGCGTAGGGCGAATCGTTGATGGAAAACGTCATCTCCATCGTGGGCGCGGAGATCTTGACAAAGGGCAGCGGCTCCACGCAGTCCGGCGCGCAGATGGTATCTCCGATGGTGATGTCGCCGATGCCGGAGAGGCAGATGATATTGCCCGCGGTAGACTCGGTAACAGGATTCTTGGCAAGCCCTTCGAACTCGTACATGGAGACGGCCTTGGCCTTTTTGGGAGCGGCGTCGGGCGCATGATAGTTGCACACGGCGATCTCCTGGTTCTGCCGGAGCGTGCCGCGCTCGATGCGGCCGATGGCCATACGGCCGACATATTCGTTATAGTCGATAGCGGAAACGAGCATCTGGAACGGCGCGTCCACATCGGCCTCCGGCGCGGGGATATATTCGAGAATGGTATCGAACAGGGGCTTGAGATCCGTCCCCGGCACATCGGGCGAGTAAGAGGCCGTTCCGTTGCGGCCGGAGCAGAACAGCATCGGGGAGTCGAGCTGCTCGGGCGTGGCGTCAAGATCCATCAGCAGCTCCAGCACCTCGTCCACGACCTCGTGGATGCGCTGATCGGGGCGGTCGATCTTGTTGACGACGACGATCACGCGGTGTCCCAGCTCCAGCGCGCGGGAAAGAACGAAGCGGGTCTGCGGCATGGGACCCTCGGCGGCATCGACAAGGAGGATAACGCCGTTGACCATTTTGAGGATGCGCTCGACCTCGCCGCCAAAGTCGGCATGGCCCGGGGTGTCAACGATGTTAATCTTGGTGTCGCCGTAACGGATGGCGGTATTCTTGGCAAGGATGGTGATGCCGCGCTCGCGCTCGAGATCGTTGGAGTCCATCACACGGTCCACGACCTCCTGGTTTTCACGGTAAACGCCGCCCTGCTTGAGCATCTCGTCCACGAGGGTGGTCTTGCCGTGGTCAACGTGGGCGATGATGGCAACGTTGCGAAGCTTGTTGTTCTGCATAGGTTATCTCTCCTTCCTGCCGCTGGCAGGGATCTCGTCGTTTCAGGCGTAAATTTTGAACTGTAATAGTATATTCTGCCGAAGCGCCGTTTGCAAGGTTTTTGGCAAGATTTTTTGTCTCTTTTGCAGAAAAAATCAGAAAAAGC
>ENA-UOJG01000203-UOJG01000203.1-human-gut-metagenome-genome-assembly--contig:-C47-NODE-203-length-91440-cov-18.156962_pt1 | contig 91440 bp, 98 predicted proteins | sample MGYA00242340_ERZ723887 | MGnify/ENA metagenome assembly ERZ723887 | reverse complement strand
GCTGTTTGAACAATTTTTACTTCAGAATATTGTCTAACTTTTTGGGGTCACTTCAAATGAAGTGACACTTTGGGGATTTTGTCATATAGAGGATCGTGGCTTTTCTGGTATAATAGAATCACACGCCGTGCTTTTCCGCCATACACCCGGTCAGCAGGCGATACATCTGCCGGGCCAGACGATCCCGGTCCACGTCTTTCTTCTTGCAGTACTCCAGCAGCAGTCCCACGATGCCGTAGGTGCAGAAGCTCAGCGCGGCATCCGCGTCCTCATAGGGAATATTCGCAATAGGGCCCTTCCGCCGGATCAACTCCTGTAGATAGGCACGGACGGCCCGTACCATCGCCGCTCCACCTGCTCCCGCTTCTGGGAGCTCAGCAGCTTGCGGAGCATGGCGCTGGCCTCATCGGAGGCGGTGATGAAGTCGTGAAAGACCGCCTCCACGTCATCGGTCTCCATGCTGCGCTCCAGCAGCTTCTGGAACGCCTGCTCCGCGGACCACTCGATGACCTCCAGAATGTCCTGAAAGTGGTAGTAAAAGGACTGGCGGGAAATGCCGCACTCGTCCACGATATCCTTCACCGTGATCTTGTCGATGTTCTTTTCCTTGGAAAGCTTGATGAATGCGTCAGCGATCAGGGGCTTTACATTGACAGGCATATGAGACCTCCACCGCAGAAGTTTTATTACTTAGTTTACCATAAAATCCCACTCTTTGTCTATGAAGAAATTCCACGGAGGAACCGATCTCATGAAAAAAGCAGCAAAAATCACCATTACCGCCCTTTCCGCCGCCGCGGCCTGCGGCGCCGCCATCTATGGCGTGACCCGTGTCCTGATGGATGTTGCCATGAATCGCCAGCCGCCCCGCCTGCGCAAGAAGAAGGGCGGTACATCCCGCCTGACCGGCGAGACGCCCAACGAGGGCTTCCGCGCTGCCCAGAAGGAGGCCTCCCGTCAACTGGCCGCCGCGCCCCATGAGGTGGTTGCCATCCAGAGCCGGGACGGCCTGCATCTGGCAGGCCACTGGTTCCCCTGCCCGGACGCCGAGCGGATCATCATTGCCTTCCACGGCTGGCACTCCGCGTGGCATTGGGACTTTGCCCTGATCTCCGGCTTCTGGCGGCGGGAACGATGCAGCGTCCTGTATGTGGAGCAGCGGGCCCAGCAGAACAGCGAGGGCGACTATATCGGCTTCGGCCTGACGGAGCGGGAGGACTGCCTTGCGTGGGTGCGGTGGGTGACGGAGCGGTTCGGTACGGCGCTGCCCATCTATCTGGCGGGCGTCTCTATGGGCGGTACCACCGTGCTGATGGCGGCGGATCTGCCCCTGCCGGAAGCCGTCCGGGGCATCATCGCCGACTCGGCCTATACCTCGCCTCACGCCATCTGGCAGCATGTGGCCCGGAAAAACCTGCATATCCCTTTTGTTCTCGGCGGCTGGATCGCCGACCGGGTCTGCCGCAGGAGACTGTCCGTCGGCTCGGACGAGTGCTCCACGCTGGACAGCCTTGCCGCCGGGAAAATACCGGTGCTGCTGATCCACGGCGAGGACGATCATTTTGTCCCGGTGCGGATGGCCTATGAGAATCAGGCCGCCTGCGCCTCACCCTGCCAGCTTCTGGTGGTGCCGCAGGCCGACCACACCATGAGCTATTATACGGACCGTCAGGCGTACGAGGAAGCGCTGCGCCGCTTCTGGGACGCATGTGAAGAATGAAACGCAACCCCCTCGTAACCGTATGGCTACGAGGGGGTTGCCGGTACTGTTCCAAGTGTGCGGAGTTTACTTGTAATATCCCGGATTCTGATAACCGTTTCCGCTGGGTTCGCTTTCAATCATGGTCAAAATGGCATCGCGGCAGCCCCGTACCATGACGTCCTGATCCTCAGGCGCGCGGTTGACCATTTGGTTGGTGGGGCTTGTATAGAACCACAGTCCCTCATCGGCGGCAAGTCCCACACCGTCCTTGTCGGTGATGGCATCCGGGTCCAGACCGAGCTTATCCCGGATATCATCACGGGAATAAAATACCCACTTGGCTTCCGGCATGGTGTTTTCCCATTTGCAGGCACTGATGTCGCCGTCCTCAGACTTGCCGGGACTGTATACCTCGATCGTGTAGGCGTGGATATTATAGCGGCCGTAGGCATAGTCGATCAGCTCCGCGGCGGTGGGGTAGTCCTCATTTGAGCTCATGCTGTAAAAACCGCGGCCCGTATAATTCTGAAAGGCCTGCGCCATTTGGGAGGCGGTCTCCTTCATGAAGGGGATCTCGGCATCCTTGGGATCATCCGCGTCATAGGCGCGATAGCACCACGGATAAAGGACGGATTGAATACCGGTGTGCAGCGAGACAAGGGCGTCGATCTCGTGCTCATACATAAACTGCTGGAGCGCCTTGATCTCCGGCTCGGTGGCGGGCGCTGTACCGGCTGTCGTCCAGTTCACGTTACCTACCTGCTGACCGTCCTTCGTCTCGATATCGTAGCGGTTCCACTGGTAGTCGAATGTGCGGTTCATATCGATCCCGCTTGTGCGGGGATCGTCGCCAAGAATACCGTTCTCATCCCAGTCGGGGCTTTCCATGCCAAACACGGGCAGGTCTCTGGAGGGCGTGTCGTCGGTCTTTCCACGATAGAGCGTGGCGATGAAGCCGTCTCCGTCAATGTCTGTATAGGGATCGCTGTACGGGATGTTGTCCCCGTTGGCGTCTCTGGGCCGCAGGTTGGGGCGGTTGTTGATGACAAAGGACTGCTCATAGCCGTCTGGGTTGATGACGGGGATGATATAGATGATGTAGTTGTCCAGCAGTCCCTTTACATAATCGTCCCCGGAGCAAAGGGTCGGCCACCATGCGGTATACATAGCGGAGGATGCGCTTTCGCGTTCGCCGCCGTGTATGTTGGCAAAAACGCCGATCCCTGTTTTTTCTTCGGCAGGGATCGCTTTGTTGGTGATCTCCATGCACCAGAGGTCGCGCTCCTGCCACGAGGTGCCGATGGAATAGAGCGCGGTGATATCGGGATAGGCTTCGGCCATCTTGGAAAGCTGAGACTCAAGCTCTGCGAATGTGTAGCGATAATTCCAGTCAATGTCGAGCCCCTCCGGGATCTCGCTGGGCGCATCGGGCCGGGCGTCCAGCGACAGCAGCTCCGCCTTTTTGAAAACTATTGTGTAGGGTGACGGAAGTTGGACATAAGAAAAACCTCGTAACCGGCATGGTTACGAGGTTTTCATCTGGAGGTGACACCCGGATTTGAACCGGGGAATGAGGGTTTTGCAGACCCTTGCCTTACCACTTGGCTATGTCACCGAGGCGTGATGTCCGAGGGACATTATACAATAACCGGCGGCACTTGTCAAGGGAAAAGAAAAATTTCCTGTGAATAAAATTTTTAGACGAAAGAAGGGCTTATTCCTTGGCGTGGACGTTGATGAATTCCGCCCGGAGCTTGGAGTACAGAATGGTCTGGCTGCTGTACAGCCCGCAGTAGCCGCTGAGCAGATAACTGATGGCGCAGGCGAAGGCGAAGTACAGCACGCCGTCCGCGCCGCCGAACAGCTCCATGCTCAGCAGTACCGAGGCGATAGGGCAGTTCACCGCGCCGCAGAACACGGCGATCAGGCCGATGGCTGCGCCGAAGCCTGCCGGCAGGCCCAGTGCCTGCGCCGCCACGCAGCCGAAGGTAGCGCCCACGAAGAAGGAGGGGACTACCTCGCCGCCCTTGAAGCCGCAGCCGATGGTGATGGCGGTAAACAGGATCTTGAGGAACCACGCCCATGGCGCGGCTTTGCCCTGCTCCACCGCGCGGGCGATGATGTCCATGCCTGCGCCGTTGTAATCCCGGCCCAGCAGCAGCGTCAGGCCGATGATAAGGAAGCCGCCGACAGCAGCGCGAATATACGGATTTTTCAGCCACTTCACCGCGCCGTGCTCAATGAAGTGCATGCCTCGCACGAAGAGAATGGACACCAGCGCACAGCCGATGGCCAGCAGCATCACCAGAAACATGGTCCACACGTCCAGTGCCGGCAGCGCCACCGTGAAGCGGGTGGGGGAGACCCCCAGCAGCGTGGCGATCAGATATCCCACCGACGCCGACATCAGGCAGGGGATCAGTCCGGCGTAGTACAGCACGCCCACGCTGATGACCTCCAGCGCGAACACGGTGGCCGTCAGCGGCGTACCGAACAGGGCGGAGAACACGGCGCTCATGCCGCACAGCGTGGCCAGCGGCAGATCCTTTTCGCCCAGATGCAGGGCCTTGCCGGTGCGGTAGCCGATGCCGCCGCCGATCTGCAGGGCCGCGCCCTCGCGTCCTGCCGAGCCGCCCAGCAGATGGGTCAGGCAGGTGGAGATAAAGATGAGGGGGACTAATAGAATAGGGACATCCTTGCCGAAATGGACAGATTCGATGATGTTATTGGTGCCGCGGCCCTCCATGTGGGCCAGACGGTACAGAGCCACGATTACCACGCCGCCCGCCGGCAGCAGCCAGATGATCCACGGGTGCATAAGCCGCAGTTCGGTGGCCTGCTCCACACCGATGTGGAAGGCCGCGCCCACCACGCCGCCGATGAGGCCCACGCCGCCGCCGATGCACAGCCATTTGGCCAGCGCGATGATATACAGGGAGATATGTTGAAAAAAGCCTTTGACACGTTCCATGGCGCACTCCTTTTCTGTCAGCTTCCGACATTTTAACACCCTCTTTATCCGTTGTCAATCGCGCCCCGTGGGCGGTTTGTACGATGAAAACTGACATTTTGTCAGCAAGCCATACAAATTTTGCATTTTTTCATTTTCACGGTTGATTCTCGCAGAAATATGCCGTATACTATGAGTACGAGCAAAATTTGTAAACCCTACTTATTTAAATTGAGGAGGAAAACGAAATGAAATACGGTCGTACATTCAACTTCTCCGCCGGCCCCGCCATGATGCCGGAGAGCGTGCTGGAGGAGATTCGCGACGAGATGATGAACTACCGCGGCAGCGGCATGTGCGTCATGGAGATGAGCCACCGCTCCAAGGTGTTCCAGCAGATCGCCGACGAGGCCCAGGCCGACCTGCGCAAGCTGATGAACATCCCCGATAACTACAAGGTCCTGTTTATCCAGGGCGGCGGCACCCTGCAGTTCGCCATGGTGGCCATGAACCTGATGAAGAACGGCAAGGCCTGCTATGTGGAGACCGGCGCGTGGTCCAAGAAGGCCATTGCCGAGGCCAAGAAGTACGGCGAGGTGCAGATCGTTGCCTCCTCCGCCGATAAGAACTTCTCCTACATCCCCGACTGCTCCGATCTGGACATCCCCGAGGATGCCGACTATGTCTACATCTGCGAGAATGAGACCATCAACGGCACCACCTGGAACAAGCTGCCCAACACCAAGGGCCACGTTCTGGTGTCCGACCAGTCCTCTATGTTCCTCAGCAAGCCCTGCAACGTGTCCGACTACGGCCTGATCTGGGCCGGTGTCCAGAAGAACGTGGGTCCCGCCGGTATGGCCGTGGTCATCATCCGCGAGGATCTGATCCGCGACGATCTGGATCCCAAGACCCCCATCTACATGAAGTATAAGACCCATGCCGACAACGACAGCATGTACAACACCCCCAACTGCTGGGCCATCTACTGCTGCGGCAAGGTGTTCAAGTATCTGCTGAGCATCGGCGGTCTGGAGGAGATGCACAAGCGCAACATCGCCAAGGCCAAGGTCATCTATGACTTCCTCGACAGCTCCAAGCTGTTCAAGGGTGCTGTCGTCCCCGAGGATCGCAGCCTGATGAACATCCCCTTCGTCACCGGCGACAAGGATCTGGACGCCGCCGTGGTGGCTGCTTCCAAGGAGGCCGGCTTCGATAACCTGAAGGGCCACAAGTCCGTGGGCGGCCTGCGCGCCAGCGTGTACAACGCCATGCCCATCGAGGGCGCTCAGGCTCTGGTGGAGTTCCTAACCAAGTTCGAGGCGGAGCACAAGTAAGAGCGATTCGTAGGGGCGGACGACTCTGTCCGCCCCTATCGGAAACGATGCGACTATCGTCAGGGCGGACAGAGTCATCCGCCCCTACGGAATGTTACAAGAGACATTCCTCAACAACACATCATATAATAAAAGGAGATAATTACCATGCGTATTCTGGTTACTGACGGTATGGATAAGACCGCGATGGCGCAGCTGCGCGAGATGGGCCATGAGGTCGTCGAGCAGTTCTATGAGCCCGATCAGCTGGGCAAGGCCCTGCGTGATTTCGATGTGGTCGTGGTTCGCTCCAAGACCAAGGTCCGCGCCAACCACATTGACGAGGCCAAGGGCAGCAATCTGAAGCTCATCATCCGCGGCGGCGTGGGCGTGGACAACATCGACGTCAAGTATGCCGAGGCCAACGGCATCGCCGTGAAGAACACCCCCAAGGCTTCCTCCCAGTCCGTGGCCGAGCTGGCTATGGGCCATATGTTCGCCTGCGCCCGCTATATTTCCGACGCCGGTTACACCATGCGCAACGGCGAGTGGAAGAAGAAGGAGTACGGCAAGGGCATCGAGCTGCAGGGCAAGACGCTGGGCATCGTGGGCTTCGGCCGCATCGGCCAGCATCTGGGCGTGATGGCCAAGGCCATCGGCATGGACGTTATCGCGTTCGATATCTTCCACATCCCCGGCATCGAGGAGCAGCTGGGCATCCCCTATGTGGAGATGGACGAGCTGCTGGCCAAGTCCGACTTCGTGTCTGTCCATGCTCCCGCTGTGGACGGCGGCGCGCTGATCTCCGCTGAGAACATCGCCAAGATGAAGGACGGCGTGGTGGTCATCAATACCTCCCGCGGCACCAACGTGGACGAGGCCGCTCTGCTGGCCGCTCTGGAGTCCGGCAAGGTGCGTGCTGCCGGTCTGGACGTGTACGCCGACGAGCCCGCCACCAACAAGGCGCTGTACAGCCATCCCATGGTTTCCTGCACGCCTCACATCGGCGCCGCCACCGTCGAAGCGCAGAAGCGCATCGGCGCGGAGATCGTGGACATTATCAAGGCCATGTAATTGACCCGCCAAGACGAAAAAGCATAAAGAAAGAGGGCGCTTGCGCGTCCTCTTTCTACGGATTTTGCTTACTTCACCACGAGCTGGTTGCTGGCGCTGCCGAAAATGTCCTGCCATGCGGCATCCACCTTGGCGGCCTCGTCCTGTGCCAGCTTTGCCTCGTCGGCGGTGTTTTCATCCGGCGTCTGGCCAAGGATCAGCAGCGCCACATAGTTGCCGTTGACGAACAGGCGGGCCTGCTCAACCTGCGCCACATTCATGCTATACATACGGACGTAGTCCAGCACCTGATTGTAGCGCTCCTGCAGCAGCGCGGCGGCATCTTCGGCGTAGCCGTCCTTCACCTTCAGCACCACGGCGGTGCTGGGGTCAAGGGCGCTGTTCTCGCTGCTCTCGGCGGCCCAGCTGTCAATCTTGCTCATGTCCAGACCGTAGTAGTTGGTCATACGATCCTCGTCCTCCGCCAAGTCGCAGCCGTAGCTGTCGCCCAGCTTTTCCTTCAGTGCGTCCAGCACCTCCTGCGCGGTCTTGTCAACGGTCGTGTTTCCGCTGTCCTTGTTTCCGTTGTCGTTGGAATTGCCGCAGGCGGCGAGAGACAGCACCATCATCAGTGCCAGCAGCAGAGCAGTTGCTTTTTTCATCATTTTCATGGTTCATGACCATCCTTTCTGTCTGGTTGTCGCCTGATTAGACGCAGCGAAACGCGGAAAGGTTCCAGAGAATGAAAAAATTTTTTATGCCCGGTCCGGAGAACGAAAGAGAAGGCCGGGGAACATCTGCTCCCCGGCCTTCTCCGCGATACCGTTATTGTGTTTCGCTTCAGCGGCAGTCCTTGTTGTCCTTGGCGTTCTTGGTATTTTTGGTATTCTGGGTGTTCTGGGTGTTCTGGGTGTTCTGGGTGTTGTTCTGGTTATCCTTGGTGTTCTTGCAATTCTTGTTTTCCATGAATTTGCACCTCCTTTATTTGTGCAAGCCTAGCATTTCCCGCGAAAACGCCGCCTATGCATGGGAAAAATAAAAATATCAGGCAAATTTGTGTTGACAAACCAAAAGGGAACAGGTATAATACTTCTGCAAAACAAAGAAGGTCGGTGCATCCGCCTCACCTCCCGCCGCAGGCAAAGAGGTCAACAGCGAAGTTTTCCAAAAGCCCGTAAAAGCGGCTTTCTGGTGTTGCGCGGATGCATGATCGCATTCGCGTTTTATTTTTGATTGGAGGTGCTTGTAGTATTAGCAAGGTAGTGCATCAACTGAACGAGGACATCAACGATCGCGAGATCCGGCTCATCGGTGAAAACGGCGAGCAGATGGGTATCGTGTCATCGGCCGAGGCGCTGCATATCGCAGAGGAGCGTGGTCTTGATCTGGTCAAGATCTCTCCGCAGGCTGTCCCCCCCGTATGCAAACTCATGAACTATGGCAAGTATCGCTTTGAGCAGAGCAAACGCGAAAAAGAGGCCCGTAAAAACCAGCATGTGGTGGAGATCAAGGAGATCCGCATGTCCCCCGGCATCGACGTGGGCGATTTCAACACCAAGCTGAAGAATGCCCAGAAGTTCCTTGCCGACGGCAACCGCGTCAAGGTATCCGTCCGGTTCCGCGGCCGCGAGATGGCCCACACCGAGATCGGCCGCGACCTGCTGACCAAGTTTGCCGAGCAGTGCGGCGAGGTGTCCACCATGGAGAAGTCCGCCAAGATGGAAGGCCGCAACATGTCCATTTTTCTGGCTCCCAAGGCCGGTAAATAAATTTGTATTCTTTTGTGACCACGCAATAGTAGGAAGGAGAAACAACTATGCCTAAACTGAAGACCCATAGCGGCGCAAAGAAGCGCTTCAATCTGACGAAATCCGGCAAGGTCAAGAGAGCTCACGCTTTCAAGAGCCACATCCTGACCAAGAAGGACACCAAGCGCGGTCGTCGCCTGCGCAGCACCACCTATGCTGACTGCACCACCGAGGCGACCATCCGTAAGATGATCCCTTACAAATAAGAGACGGAATCGTTAGAAATAGGAGGCTAATTAGATATGGCACGTGTTAAAGGCGCAATGATGACGCGCAAGAGAAGAAATAAGATGCTGAAGCTGGCCAAGGGCTACTGGGGCGCCAAGTCCAAGCACTTCAAGATGGCCAACGAGCAGGTCATGAAGTCCCTGACCTACGCTTACGTAGGCCGCCGCCTGAAGAAGCGGGACTTCCGTCAGCTGTGGATCACCCGTATCTCCGCTGCCTGCAAGCTGAACGGCATGAACTATTCCACCTTCATGCACGGTCTGAAGCTGGCCGGTGTGGAGATCAACCGCAAGATGCTGTCCGAGATGGCCATTAACGACGCCGTGGCGTTCACCGCCCTGTGCGACATGGCTAAGGCCAAGCTGGCGTAACTGAACATAAAAAAATCACCTGCCGCGCGGCAGGTGATTTTTTTATGAGTGAAGAGATAAAAGAGAAGAGTGAAGAACTGCGGTATGAATTGAATGGTACGGTAGAACTCCGTAGGGGCGGACGACTCTGTCCGCCCTATCGTGGGCACGGTGGTTATCGTAGTGGCGGGCAGGGTCGCCCGCCACTACTGGCCGTTTCTTACACCCTCGTATAAAACGTCTGCTTTGGCCCGGTGTCCTGCATCAGCGTATCGGAATCGCGGAACCGGAACAGATACAGTCCCGTGTCATATAAATCGCCTACGCATCCACCCGAGTGGGTGGCCAGCAGAAAGGCGGCCATATACCGGCTCACCGGATCGGCGATCAGCAGCACCGCCAGCAGAAAAACGACGGTGAACACCACAAAGGGCGCCAGCAGCGCCACCAGCGCCGCGCTCCGGTACACGAAAATATCCGGCACGCCGCAGTAGGCCACGCTCCATGTCAGCCCGAATGTCAGCTTCCGCCCGGTCAGCAGCTTGTACGCCGCGCCGTGAAGCAGCTCGTGCAGCACAATATAGGCCGACACGGCCACCATAAACACCGCCGTTTTCAAAAGAGAGGTCAGCGGCGCGGCCAGAAAGGCATCCCACGGTTGGATCAGCCGCCAGAACACCACGCACAGCACCGCCATGATCGCCAGCGCGGCGAGATTCATCAAAATACCCAGTTTTTTATCCTGACAGTCCACCGTCAGCCGGGGCACGTAGCCCTCCGGCAGCGTGTCCTCAAAGCTCCTCCACTTCATTTTGACCGTTCTCCTCCGCCGGTTCCCACGGTATTTCCACCGCCACGCACCGGTTGATGTTCTTTCCCAGCTCGAAGAACTTCTTCTCGTAGTCGGTCATGACCCCCACGGGGCCGTCCGCATGCAGATCGCGGGTCACCTCCCGCAGCGACCAGCCGTACTGGGGGATTTCCTCCACCGACCACTCAAACAGCTTGTCGTTGTCGGTCTTGAAGTGGATCTCGCCGCCGTCCTTCAGCACCTTCCGGTACAGGTTCAGGAAGTTGTGGTGGGTCAGCCGCCGCTTGGCCTGATTGCTCTTGGGCCACGGGTCGCAGAAGTTGATGTAAATGCGGTCGATCTCGCCCGGCTCGAACATATCCGGCAGCAATGCCGCGTCCACATCCACGAAATAAACGTTCTTCAGGCCTGCGTCTCTGGCCCGTTCCATGGCCACCACCATGGCGTCCGGTACCTTCTCCACGGCGATCAGCAGCACATCCGGCTCGGCCGCCGCCGTCCCCACGGTAAAGCGCCCCTTGCCGCAGCCCAGCTCCAGCCGGATCTCCCGCGCCTCCGGCATCAGCTCCCGCCAGTGTCCCCTCTGGGCAAAGGGGTCCCGTATCAGCCACGCGCCGCAGGCCTCCATCCGGGGCACCAGATTCTTCTTTTTCCTCATTCGCATGGAAATTTCCTCCAATGATAAGCATAATCAGCCTGCCTATCATACCACAAAAACCGCCCCGTTGCAAACAGGAAAACGCCCTGCCGGCAAAGCCTGAAAACCCCACCTTCAAAATGTGCAAATTCTCTCGTTGACTTTTGTGGAATGTGCTAAAAAAGCGAAAAGCGGCGTCGATGGGGGTTGATAATTTTTAGACGAAGTACTATAATATAGGCTGTATGAGGAGCATTGTTTTCATTCCGTTAAAGTGGTAAGGAAACACTGTCCGAAAAGGAAGTAAGGAGGAGTTAACATGACGAATGTTCTGTTAGAGAAAAAGGGACACATCGCAATCGCCACCATCAACCGTCCCAAGGCGCTGAACGCCCTGAACAGCGACGTGCTCACCGATCTGGGCGAGCTGGTGGATATCGTCAATGCTGACAGCGAGATTCGTGCGCTGGTGCTGACCGGCAGCGGTGAAAAGGCCTTCGTGGCTGGCGCTGATATCGGCGAGATGAGCACCCTGACCCCCGAAGAGGGCGAGGCCTTCGGCAAGCACGGCAACGACGTGTTCCGCCGCATCGAGACCCTGCCTATCCCCACCATCGCCGCCATCAACGGCTTTGCGCTGGGCGGCGGCTGCGAGCTGAGCATGAGCTGCGACATCCGCATCTGCGCGGATACCGCCGTATTCGGCCAGCCTGAGACCGGCCTTGGCATTACCCCCGGCTTCGGCGGCACCCAGCGTCTGGCACGTCTGGTGGGCCCCGGCATGGCCAAGCAGCTGATCTACACCGCCAAGAACATCAAGGCGGACGAAGCCCTGCGCATCGGTCTGGTGAACGCCGTTTATCCGCTGGATGAGCTGATGGCCGCCGCCGAGAAGCTGGCCGAGACCATCGCCAAGAACGCGCCCATCGCCGTCCGCGCCTGCAAGAAGGCCATCAACGACGGTCTGGAGGCCAAGATGGACGACGCCATCGTCATTGAAGAGAAGCTGTTCGGCAGCTGCTTCAAGACCGCCGATCAGATCGAGGGCATGACCGCCTTCCTCGAAAAGCGCAAGCACGAGCCTTACCAGAACAAGTAAGCTCACCCCACGTTAATTAACAGGTTCGCCTGATGATTAAACAATATATTATAGGAGGAAAACACATGAAAGTCGCAGTATTTGGTGCCGGTACTATGGGCAGCGGCATTGCTCAGGTTTTTGCAGCTAAGGGTCACACCGCTCTGATGTACGCTTCCAGCGTGGCAAGCGCACAGCGCCACAAGGACAAGCTGGCTGCCTCTCTGAACAAGAAGGTTGCCAGAGGCAAGATGACTCAGGAAGCCGCTGATGATCTGATGAGCCGCGTCCTGGTCGAGGAGTTCGAGGCTGCCGCCGATGCCGATCTGGTCATCGAGTGCGTCGCTGAGAACATGGCCACCAAGAAGGAACTGCTGGGCCGTCTGGATGCCATCTGCAAGGAAGATGCTATCTTCGCTTCCAACACTTCTTCTCTGTCCATCACCGAGATGGCCCAGGGTCTGAAGCATCACCTGATCGGTATGCACTTCTTTAACCCCGTGCCCGCTATGAAGCTGGTCGAGGTCATCGCCGGCGGCAATACCCCCGCTGATCTGGTCGAGAAGATCAAGGATCTGTCCATCGAGATCGGCAAGACCCCCGTGGTCGTCAACGAGGCTCCCGGCTTCGTGGTCAACAAGATCCTGATCCCCTACTGCAACGAGGGCGTCTGCGTCCTGCAGGAGGGCGTCGCCTCTGCCGAGGACATCGACATCGCGATGCAGCTGGGCTGCAACCACCCCATGGGCCCCCTGCACCTGGGCGATCTGATCGGCTGGGACATCGTGCTGAACATCATGGACGTGCTGTATAACGAGACTCACGACAGCAAGTACCGTGCCAACGTGCTGATCCGCAAGATGGTGCGCGCCGGCAAGCTGGGCATCAAGTCCGGCGAGGGCTTCTTCAACTACAACAAGTAAATTTCTGGAAAAGGAGAAAATAGTATGGATTTCCATCTGACTAAGGAACAGCTGCTCGTTCAGAAGATGTACCGCGAGTTCGCGGAGAACGAGGTCAAGCCCCTGGCCACCGAAATCGACGAGGAAGAGCGTTTCCCCATGGAAACCGTCGAGAAGATGGCAAAGCTGGGCATGATGGGTATTTACTTCCCCAAGGAGTACGGCGGCGCTGGCGCCGACGTCCTCAGCTACGCTATGTGCGTTGAGGAGCTGGCCAAGGTCTGCGGCACCACCGCAGTTATCGTGTCCGCTCACACCTCCCTGTGCGCCGCCCCCATCTTTGAGAACGGCACCGAGGAGCAGAAGATGAAGTATCTGCCCGACCTGTGCTCCGGCCGCAAGATCGGCGCCTTCGGCCTGACCGAGCCCGGCGCTGGTACTGATGCTCAGGGCCAGCAGACCACCGCCGTGCTGGACGAGTCCGGCGAGAACTACATCCTGAACGGCTCCAAGTGCTTCATCACCAACGGCAACGTGGCCGATACCTTCGTGATCATTGCCGTCACCGGCAAGACCACCGACAAGCGCGGCCGCTCCATGAAGGAGATCTCTGCTTTTATCGTTGAGAAGGACGACAAGGGATTCTCTCAGGGCAAGCATGAGAAGAAGATGGGTATCCGCGGCAGCTCCACCTGCGATCTGATTTTCGAGGATTGCGTCATCCCCAAGGATCGTATGCTGGGCAAGAAGGGCGAGGGCTTCAAGATCGCCATGAAGACTCTGGACGGCGGCCGTATCGGTATCGCTTCTCAGGCTCTGGGTATCGGCGAGGGTGCCGTTGACGAGGCTGTCAAGTACACCAAGGAGCGCGTCCAGTTCGGCAAGCGCATCTCCCAGTTCCAGAACACCCAGTTCCAGCTGGCTGACATGCACACCCGCATGGAGGCTGCCAAGTATCTGGTGTATTCCGCTGCTATGAAGAAGCAGAATCACGAGCCCTATTCCGCTGACGCCGCTATGGCTAAGCTGTTCGCCGCTGAGGCCGCTTCCGATGTGACCCGCCGCGCCGTCCAGCTGTTCGGTGGTTACGGCTACACCCGTGAGTATCCCGTGGAGCGCATGATGCGCGACGCGAAGATCACCGAGATCTACGAGGGCACTTCCGAGGTGCAGCGTATGGTCATCTCCAGCCATCTGGGCGTTAAGTAAGTCAGGAGGTAAAAGGAAAAATGAAAATTTTAGTTACTGTTAAGCAGGTCCCCGATACCTCCGGTAAGGTGGCCGTGAATCCCGATGGTACTCTGGATCGCGCTTCCATGCAGACCATCATCAACCCCGACGACCTGAACGCCGTCGAGGCTGCCCTGTCCCTGAAGGACGAGCTGGGCTGCAAGGTCATCGCTTTCACCATGGGTCCCCCTCCCGCAGAAGGCATGCTGCGTGAGCTGATGGCCATGGGCGTTGACGAAGGCGTCCTGGTGACCGCCCGCGAGTTCGGTGGCTCCGACACCTACGCCACCTCCCAGATCATCGCCGCCGCCATCGACACCTACGGTGTCGAGGCTGACGATATCATCCTGGCTGGCCGTCAGGCCATCGACGGTGATACCGCTCAGGTGGGTCCCCAGATCGCTGAGAAGCTGCATCTGCCCCAGATCACCTATGCCGGCGAGATCAAGAAGGACGGCAACACCCTGACCGTGAAGCGTATCCTTGAGGATGGTTACATGACCGTCAAGGTGAACACCCCCTGCATGATCACCTGCATCAAGGAGCTGAATCAGCCCCGTTATCTGTCCGTGGGCGGCGCCTTCGAGGCTTACAGCAAGCCTCTGGTCACCATGACCTACGAGACCCTGAAGGATCATCCCCTGATCGACAAGAGCACCATCGGTCTGGCTGGTTCTCCCACCAACATTCTGACCTCCTTTACGCCTCCCCAGAAGGGCGCCGGCATGATGCTGGAAGGTGACGGTAAGGATACCACCGATAAGCTGGCTGGCATTCTGGCGGCCAAGCACATCATCTAAGGGAAAGGAGATAAGAAAATGGCTTTTAATAGTGCTGATATCGGCGCGTTCAAGAACGTATGGGTGTTCTGCGAGCAGCGTCAGGGCGTGATGATGCCCACCACCTTTGAACTGATCTCCGAGGGCCGGAAGCTGGCCGACGAGCTGGGCGTTGAGCTGTGCGGCATTCTGCTGGGCGACAACGTGGACGGCATCGCCGCTGAGCTGGGCGAGTACGGCGCGGATAAGGTTTATGTGTACAATTCTCCCCTGCTGAAGGACTACACCACCGACGGTTACACCAAGGTGATCGTGGAGGCCGTCGAGGAGATCAAGCCCGAAGTGCTGCTGTTCGGCGCTTCCAACATCGGCCGTGACCTGGCGCCCCGCTGCGCAGCCCGTCTGCACACCGGTCTGTGCGCTGACTGCACCCATCTGGACATCGACATGCCCAACTACAAGAACTTCCTGAAGGAAGCTTCTACCCTGCCCGCCGAGCGTATCGAGAAGCTGGGCACCGTCATGATCAACCGCGAGCCCCATCCCGTGGATCGTGACCTGAAGATGACCCGTCCCGCCTTCGGCGGCCACCTGATGGCCTCCATCATCTGCCCCCGTTTCCGTCCCGCCATGGCTACTGTCCGCCCCGGCGTTATGAAGAAGCGCGAGTGCAAGAAGAACGTGGAGATCCTGCATCCCGCGTTCGCTCTGGAAGCCGCTGACATCAAGACCGAGGTCGTGGATACCGTTAAGGCCGCCAAGAAGCTGGTTGACCTGATCGGCGCTGACTTCATCGTGTCCGTTGGCCGTGGTATCTCCAAGGACGTGGAGGGCGGCATCAAGCTGGCCGAGGAGCTGGCTGAGGTCCTGGGCGGCGTCGTGGGTTCCTCCCGCGCCTGCGTGGACGCCGGCTGGATCTCCGCTGACCATCAGGTCGGCCAGACCGGCAAGACCGTCCACCCCAAGGTCTATGTTGCTCTGGGCATCTCCGGCGCTATCCAGCACAAGGCTGGTATGCAGGATTCCGAGTGCATCATCGCCGTCAACAAGAACGAGACCGCTCCCATCTTCGAGGTTGCCGATTACGGCATCACCGGCGACCTGTTCAAGGTCGTTCCCGAGCTGATCGAGTCCATCAAGGCTGCCAAGGCTGCCAAGTAAGGTTTCGCTCAACAAGCATCAAAAAGGCTGTCCGGTTCCACCGGACAGCCTTTTTTGCACGTGGTATTCTGTGGATGCAAAAGGAAGCTTATGAAATGGCAAGCATATCCTGCATCAATTTGCAGTAATTTCATGCCGCAACAGCGCGTTTTGATGTCACAGCAAGGCGATTTCATGTCACAGCGGGGCAATTTGATGTCAGCACCACGCATTTTCTTGACGTTGCCAATACTTTCCGGTATAATGGAAGCAACGAAGAAGGAGGATACTCGATGGAATATTTTGCCATGATCGGCCTGCTGTTTGCGCCGGTGGTCTGTCTGCTGTGTACCGGATGGTTTTTCGTCCGCTGGAAGAATGAGCATGAGAATGAAGCGCTGGCCCAGAAGAGCCGCAAGGTCTGCCGCGGCTTCCTGATCGCCGCCATCGCTTCGCTGGTGGTGTTCGGCGGCCTGCATCTGATGTTCCCCATTACGCTGTAAAAACAGGGAAGTTCACTTACTCCGTAAAAAGCCGCCGCCAGGCGGCTTTTTCATGTTTTGTTGACATCGAATGGCGGCTTTTTGGATAGCTATGGAAAAAGGAAGGTTAAAAGAGGAAATGCACGGAGATAGTTCGGAAAAGTATACAATTCAAAGCGACATTTTTCTACAGTATGTTACATATTTTTCCTTGAAAAGTCAGCAAGTTACGGTATACTTGTATTATAAAATACGGGATTATACGGTTTGTGAGGGTGCATATTGCAGAAAGGAAATGGAATAATGTTTTGCAGCAGATGCGGATGTGAAGTAAAAGAGGGGGCGGCTTTTTGTGCTAACTGCGGTGCGCCGCAAAGAAATGCAGCAGGCAATGACAGCAATTATGATAGGGGTGCAAACAGCCAACACGCACGAAAAGCGCAGTATAATGTATTGAGCATTGTTGGCATGGCACTATCTTGTATTGCATTGATTATTTTTAATTGCTATGGCCTTGTTGGCCTTGCGGGGATGATCGTATCTATAATCGGCCTTAAGAATTGTAAGAAGAATGACGAAGATGGAAGAGCGTTTGCCATTATTGGCATTGTTGTAGGCGGTATTGCTATTCTGGCTGGAATTATATCTCTGATCGTCCTTTGTGGAATTCTTAATGGTAGCTTTTTTGATGGTTATTTTGATGCAATTTACAGAGCGGTTGATAGAATGGACTCGATTATATGATATGACAGAAAGCAAAAATGAGACTGCGTGAGCAGTCTCATTTTTATCATATTCAGGAGACAATATCAATCTTCAAACACGGGATAGCCGTCTTTCAGGCTCTCGTCATAGATGGCTCTCTCGCCGCCGATGAACTTGGGGCGGACACGGGCGGCCAGCACGATGGCCTGACCAATGTGGTTCTGCTGGAGACGGACGGGGACGGCCACCTTCTTCAAATGCATGCCGATCAGCGTGCCGCCGATGTCGAGGCCCGCATCGGCCTTGATCTCCTCCAGCGCCACGGGATGGCGGAAGCTGTGATAGGCGGCGGTGGCAAAGGAGCTGCCGGCCTTGGGCTGGGGCATCACATTGACGATCTCGCCATTGGGGACGGCCTCGTGCTCCACGATCAGGGCGCGGTTCAGATGCTCGCAGCACTGGGCGGCGATGTAGACGCCCATGGAGGCGAACACGCTGTTCAAGCCCTCGAAGATGGCATTGGCCACCTCGGGGGTGGACCAACTGCCCACGTTGTGGCCCACCACCTCGCTGGTGGAGCAGCCCACCACCACGATCTGGCCCTTGTGGAGTCTGGCGACCTCGGCCAGCTGACGGGCGGCGTTGGCGGCTTCTTCCTTCACCTGTACCAGAAGGTTCTTATTCTCTACGTCATGAACGGTTCCTGCCATAAAAAACACCTCATTTCAACGTATTGGAAAGCGCTTTGCGGACTCGTTGCCAAATCCGGCAGCGAGTCCGACTCATTGACAGTATTATATCACAGTTACACCTTTTCTGCAATACGGGTCTTTTGGGTGACCTTCAGCAGCACGAAGCCGATGACCAGACCCATGGCGGCCTGCACCAGATTGCCGGGGATGCTGGCGGCGGCGCCGATACCCTTGCCCAGCAGCAGACCGGCATAGCCGAAGTAGCCTACCACCATGATGATTTCGCCCACCAGACCGCTGACGATGGCGGCCACACTGGTACGTCCCATGGCCTTGAAGATAAGGGCGGCCACCAGCGCGTCAAGACCCTTGATGACAAAGGTGCCGGGCGCATAGTAGCCATAGCCGGACAGCAGGTCGGTCAGCATGGAGCCGATACCGGCGGCGGCACCGCCATACCACGGGCCGAGCAGCCAACCGGACAGCAGCACAAAGCAATCGCCCAGATTTACATAGCCATCCATGGGGGAGGGAATCCGAATCACCATGGTGGCCACATAGGTCAACGCGGCCATCAGGGCGCTGACGACCAGCTTGCGGACTTTTTTATCGCTCATGATTGAATATCTCCTTGCTATTCTTGATGAGTTGTATTATAGTATGAATTGGTATTATTAAAATATCCAAAAATAAAAGAAATGTGCATACCAGATAGGAGGGAAGGGATGCTGACCTATACCTTTGAAAAAAGCGGCGTGAGCCTGTATGAACAGCTTTACCGCCAAATAAAGGAAGATATTCTCTCCGGTATGCTGAAGGCAGGGGAGAAGCTGCCCAGCAAGCGAGCGCTGGCTGCTCATCTGGAGGTCAGTGTGATCACGGTGAAAAATGCCTATGAGCAGCTGATCGCCGAGGGGTACATCTGCGGGGTGGAAAAGCGGGGTTACTATGTCATGCGTATCGACCAGCCGCTGACGGCACCGGTAACAACGGAGGAACCTGCCTGCGAGCCGGAGGAACCGACATGGTTTATGGATTTTGTGACAAACTCCACGGCGGCGGAGTATTTCCCCTTTGCCACATGGTCCAAGCTGATGCGTCAGACCATACTGGAGCAGGATACCAATCTCCTGCGGCCAACGCCGTCCACCGGCGCCGCGGAGCTGCGGCAGGCCATCGCGGACTATCTGCACCAGTTCCGGGGTATGACGGTGTCGCCCCGGCAGATCATCGTGGGGGCCGGGACGGAGACGCTGTATACCCTGCTGATCCAACTGCTGGGGCGGGAGAAGTGCTACGCCGTGGAGGATCCGGGTTACAGCAAGATCGGCAGCATCTATCGCAGCAATCAGGTGCAGCTGCGGCATGTGGCGCTGGACGAGAGCGGCCTTTCCTGTCAGGCGCTGCGGCAGACGGACGCCGACGTGGTGCATATCTCGCCCAGCCACCACTATCCCACCGGCATCGTCATGCCCATCGCCCGCCGCCATGAGCTGCTGCGCTGGGCCGACGAGGGAGAGGGGCGGTACATTCTGGAGGACGACTACGACAGTGAGTTCCGCTTCGTGGGACGGCCGATCCCCACCCTGTTCTCCGACGACGAGCACCAGCATGTCATTTATCTCAACACCTTCTCCAAGACCATCGCGCCGTCCATCCGCATCAGCTATATGCTGCTGCCGCCCCGGCTGCTGGAGGACTATCGGGAGAAGCTGGGGTTCTACTCCTGCACGGTGTCCAGCTTCGAGCAGTACACGCTGGCGGAGTTCCTGTCACGGGGCCACTATGAGCAGCATCTGAACCGGATGCGCAAGCGCTATCACCAGAAGCGGGACGCGGTGATCGACTGCATTCTGTCCGGGCCGCTGGCGGGCCGTGCGGAGATCATGGAGCAGGACGCGGGACTGCACTTCCTAGTGCGGCTGGACACCGCGCTGCCGGACGAGACGCTGCGGCAGCGGGCGGCGGAGCGGGGCTTGCGGCTGGCACTGCTGTCGGATTACTACCGCCATGGCGGGGATGCGCCCCACCATGTGCTGGTGGTGAACTATTCCGGCATCGAATTGGAAAAATTACCTCAGGCGCTGGCGCGTCTGGCGGAGATCATCAAGGAGTGATAGTATGTACGACGAACTGACGAAGCAGGACATTCAGAAGATGCAGGAGGAGATCGACTATCGGGTGCAGCAGCTGCGGCCCAAGCTCATCGAGGACGTGCAGACGGCGCGGGCCTTCGGCGATCTCAGCGAAAATTTTGAGTATAAGTGCGCCAAGCAGGAGAAGAACCGCAACGACAGCCGCATCCGCTATTTGCAGCGGATGATAAAGACCGCCAAGGTCATCGGCGACAAGTCCACGGCGGACACGGCGGGCCTTTATGACACGGTGGAGATCCTGATGGAGAACACCGGCCGCAGCCGCACCATCCAGCTGGTGACCACCCTGCGTCAGGACGCCCTGAAGGGCTGGATCAGCAAGGAATCCCCCGTGGGCCGGGCCGTCATGGGCCGCAAGGCGGGAGAGCGGGTCTATGTGGAGATGGAGAACGGACGGGGCTACTATTTACAGATCGTGTCCATCACCAAGGGCAGCGACGACGGCTCCATCCCCATCGGCAGCTTTTAAGGAGGAACGGCCATGACCTTGCAGCAGTTGCGGTACGTCACCGCCGTGGCGGAGACCGGTACCATCAGCGGCGCGGCCAAGGCGCTGTTTATCTCCCAGCCCAGCCTGACCGCCGCCATACAGGAGCTGGAAAAGGAAATGGGCATCACCATCTTTCTGCGCACCAACCGGGGCGTGGTGCTGAGCCGGGAGGGAGATGAGTTTCTGGGCTACGCCCGGCAGGTGCTGATGCAGGCGGAGCTGCTGGAGGAGCGCTACGGGGCGCAGTCCCAGCACAAGCAGCAGTTTGCCGTGTCCGCCCAGCACTATAACTTCGCGGCCCGTGTGTTTGCCCGCGTGGTGCGGGACATGGGCGGTGAGAAATACAGCATGACCTTCCGGGAGACCACCACCTATGAGGTGATCGAGGATGTGGGCCGGATGCGCAGCGAAGTGGGCGTGCTGCTGATGACGGAGCAGAATGGCGAGGTGCTGCGGCGACTGTTCCGGGAGTACGAGCTGACATATACGGAGCTGGTACAGAAGGATGCCACCGTGTATGTGGACAAGAACCACCCTTTGGCGGGCCGGGGCGAGGTGACGGAGGAGGAACTGGCGCCCTATCCCTGCGTGACCTTTGAGCAGGGAACGCATAACGCGGTGTTCTTCTCCGAGGATATCTCCATGCCGGCGGTGACGCCCCGGCATATTCTGGTGCGGGACCGGGCCACCGCCAACGACCTGACCCGCGAGATCAACGCCTATCAGCCGGGTATCGGGCTGGACGACGAGGTGTCCCGCACCATCTATGCCTCTGCAATGCTGCTGCTGAAGCCCCGAAAAAAGGTCAGTATCGGTTATATCGTGCGTAATCACATGCTGCTCAGCCCTATGGCACAGGCATATATTCAAGCCATGGAGGACTATGCGGAGAAGTACAAACAGTCTAATATGACATAGGTTTACCCTATAACAAACTTAGTTTTCACGTATTTTACAAATGGCAAAAGCTGTAGTATCATCATATCTGTAAAGAGCAAAACGCAAAACACAACAATACAGAAAGATGAAAGGAGTTTTTGCTATGAAAAAGACAACTGCTGTGGTGCTGGCCCTGCTCCTGACATTGGTGGTGCTGGGCACATTCGTTTCCATTGTGACGGGCTGGTTCAATCCTGTGGTGAAGGTCACGGGCCTTCTGCTGGGCTATCTGATGTTCGCCAATCTGGCGGTCATCTGCGGCCTGATGGCAGGCGCTTACAAGGCATAAAAACGAACTGCTTATCCATTTATTTTTTTTCTCTCTCTCTTACTCTTCCAAAAGAAAAGCGGCCGTGCAGTGCACGGCCGTTTTTCGCGTGGGGGGATGAATATTTGGCCCCCTTGTGCAAAGGGGGCTGTCGAGCGCCAGCGAGACTGGGGGATTGTCAACCCCTCCGCCGCGGCTTGTGCCGCGCCACCTCCCCTTACACAGGGGAGGTTTGGGGCCTGCGTCCCTTACACCAGCTCCTCGAAGCTGCGGATGCAGCGGTGGCACACCGCCTGCATCTCGTCCCATGCGACGTGGAAGAATTTGTCGTATACGCCTACCACGGTCATTCCGGCGGCGCGGGCGCTGCGGCAGGCGGCGATGGAGTCGTCAAAAATGGTGCAGTCCGCCGCGTCTACGCCCAGCAGCTCTGCCGTGCGGCGGTAGATGGCGGGTTCCTTCTTGTCCATGCCCAGCTCCTGCGCGAAGTAGATATGCTCAAAATAGGGCTTCAGGCCCAGATGCTCCAGCGCCGCGTGACAGTGGGCGGGAACGCTGGAGGTCAGGACGGCCATCCGCTCTCCGGCGGCCTTGCACTTTTCCAGATAATCCACCACGCCGGGCTTTACCGGCACGCTGGTGGTATAGAGATCGCCGGCCATCTCCATCCACTCGGCCATGATCTCGTCGGTGGATTCGCTGAGATGGCAGTACTCCTTGGTGAAAATCGCGGCCTTGGGGAACACGGTGTGGGCCACGCCTTCGTAATATTCCCGTGTGTAGGGCAGGCCCCGCTTGGCCAGAAAGGCGGTGTCCACGTCCCGCCAGATGCCGTTGGAGTCGATGAGGGTGCCGTCCATGTCAAAAATCAGCATAGGGGTTCTCCTTATAGATCGGTGGTATAGAAGCGCCACGGAAAGTCTACGGCCTCCTGCGCGTAGTCGATGCCGATGCGCTTTCCGGTTTGAATGGTGAAGGGGCGGGGCGGCTGGTGGGGCAGGCCCGCGTCAGACAGGGAGGTGCAGAGGAACAGCTCGTCGCCCGTGGTCAGGTCGAGGCCGTTCTGGCGGCGGTCAAGCCCCAGAGCGCGGCAGCATTTACCGGGGCCGTTCAGCAGGTTCTTCCGCTGGTAGGGCGTCAGCTCGTCGGGGGCTTTCCCGTACCGCAGGCGGCAGATGGCGTCCAGCCCGTGTACCGGGGTCAGGCCCCGCAGCAGCACGGCGGAGGGCTCGCCCTCCGGCTCGGTGACGAAGTTCAGGCAGCAGTGCATGCCGTAGATGAGGTAGATGTAGGCGTGGCCCGGCGGACCGAACATGGTGGCGTTGCGGGCGGTTTTGTGATAACCGTAGGAGTGGGCGGCCTTGTCAATGGCGCCCACATAGGCCTCCGTCTCCGTGACGCGGCACACCAGCAGTTCCCCCTCGTACCGCCGCACCAGATAGCAGCCGATGAGACTGCGGGCGATATCCACCGTATTTCCCGTATAAAAATTCCGACAAAGTATTGCCATTTTTGCCCTCCGGTGGTATGCTAGTTGAAGTTTTTATGTATTTTATCACGATTTGCGTGAAATTACAAGAAAAAGGGAGTGTTGCCGCAATGCCTGTGTACAACTATAAAAAGGGCCTGACCGCCATGCTGGGGTGTTTCCTGATCTGGGGGTTCCAGCCGCTGTACTGGTATCTGTGCGGCGGCATGGACACCTTCTTCCTGATGGCCAGCCGTATCGTGTGGGCGGCGGTGTGCTGCGTGCTGATCTTATGGATACAGGGCAAGCTGCCCCAGCTGGCGGCGGCCTTTAAGAATAAGCAGGTGCTGAAGCGGGAGATCCCGGCGGCGGTGTTCCTGTTCGGCGACTGGATCGTGTACCTGTGGGCGGTGCAGAATGGCCGTGTGCTGGAGTGCTCGCTGGGGTACTACATCCAGCCGCTGGTGGTGTTCGCCTTCGGCGCGGTGATCTTCAAGGAGAAAATCTCGTGGCGGCACTTCGTTATCATCGCCATCGTGGTGGTGGGCATCGTGCTGAGTACCAATGGCTTCGGCGGCGTGCCCTATGTGACCATCGCACTGGCTACCATGTTCGCCATCTATGCCGCCATCAAGAAGAGCCTGACCATCGATTCCATCGTCAGCACCACCATGGAGATCATCATGATGGTGCCGGTGGCCATCGTGTTCGTGCTGTGCTGCCGTATGGGCGACAACGGTATGGGCAGCCTGACGGTGGTGCGGCAGCTGCTGCTGATGGGCTCCGGCGTGGTGACGGCGGTCCCCATGCTGTTCTACGCCATCGGCGTGCGGAACCTGCCCCTGATGACCACCGGTATCTGCCAGTACCTCAGCCCCACGCTGGCCATCTTCTGCGGTATGATCATGGGCGAGAGCCTAACCAGGGAGAAGCTGGTGAGCTTCTGCTTCATCTGGGCGGGCGTGATTTTGTACACGCTGAACAGTATCTATGAGGAGAAGAAGCGCAACAAAACCGCGGCGTAAGGAGGAGAACCAATGAATATTACAGTCTATTTAGGCGCCAACGAGGGCAACGACCCGGCACTGGGCCGGGCAGTCCGCGAGCTGGGACAATGGATCGGCGGAAACGGCCACACACTGGTCTACGGCGGATCAAAGACCGGGCTGATGGGCGAGATCGCAAAAAGCGTTCTGGATGCCGGCGGGAATGTGACCGGCGTGGAACCGCAGTTCTTTATGGATGAAGGCTTCCAGTATAACGGCCTGACGGAGCTGATCGTCACAAAGGATATGGCAGAGCGCAAGACGAAGATGATCCAGCTGGGCGATGCTTTTATCGCCTTTCCCGGCGGTACCGGTACGCTGGAAGAGATTGCGGAGGTCATGTCTAAGGTATCGCTGAAGCAGCTGGACGCGCCGTGCATCCTCTATAACCTGAACGGCTACTATGATGACCTGAAGGCGCTGCTGGGGCATATGATCGAAAAGGGCCTTTCCTCGCCGGAGCGGCAGGAGGGGATCTACTTTGCGGAGGATCTTGCGCAGATCCAGACGATATTGGAGAAGAAATGAGGCAGCAGCCTGCGGCACCCGCCGCGGGCTGCTGTTGCGTGGTGGGAGAGGGAATGGTATAATAAAACCGGCGTTGATACGCCGGACAGTCGTGTCTGCACCGTGAAATGCGGCATTTCTCGCTTTGTGTCGTGTTCAAATGATGCGGCTTATGCCATACTGACAGCGAAAGGAGGGCATCCGTATGGATCAGATCAGGGTCGGAACATTCCTGAAAGCGCTGCGGAAGGAGAAGAAGCTGACGCAGGAGCAGCTGGCGGAGAAGCTGAATGTGTCCGGCAGGACGGTGTCCCGCTGGGAGACCGGAGCCAACATGCCGGATATCGGCATGCTGGTGGAGATCGCTGATTTTTATGACGTGAGCATCCCGGAGATCATCAACGGAGAAAGGAAAAGCGAGAGTATGGATCGGGAAACCAGAGAAACGGCAGCCGCGATGGCGGAATACAGCCGGAATGAGGTAAGGACGGGAAAACAGAAGATATTGGGCATTTTGCTGTCGGTGTTCGGCCTGTTTATCATAGTGTCGGCACTGATGATCTTCCCCAGCGACAGCAGCTGGGGCGGTATTTATGCCACGCTGGGCAGCCTTCTGCTGGTGGCCGGAATATATTTCCTGGTCCGGCCAATGGTAACGAAGCGCAGCCTGCGCATAGGCATCGTTCTCGGCTGCATGGTGCTGCTGTTGGGGGCCTTTTCGCTGTTCGATTATGTTGCGGTCTCGCAGTTCGGACAGGTACCCAGATTCCGGTATGAGACGCAGTATGATTCGCGTGCCGGGGATCGACTGGTGCATAAGACGCTGTTTTTTACGGCGGTGCAGGAGTACCCCGGAATAGAGCAGGAACGGGTCTATATTGTGCGATAGAAACCCGCCGCGGGCATTGCCCGCGGCGGGTTTCGTATAAAAGCCTCGCAGAGTTCGCCGCTCGGAAGCGGCGAAAAAATCAAATCATTTTTCTGACGACATGTGCGTCAGAAAAATACTTCTCGGTCGCCAGTGCACCCAACGGGTGCGCGCAGCCGACCGCAATCCCCTTTGGCAATGAAATCGAAGAATTCATGCCAGTAATCTTTAGCCCGGAGGCCACGTCATGTCGCGGCCGCTGAGCACATGGAAGTGCAGGTGCTTCACGGTCTGGCCAGCCTGATCGCCGCAGTTGTTAACGATGCGGTAGCTGTCGCAGCCCAGCTCCTTGCAGAGCTTGGCGATGACGGTGAAGCAGTGGGCCACCACGGCCTCGTTGTTCTCGTCGATCTTGGCGGCGCAGCAGATGTGCTCCTTGGGCACCACCAGAAAGTGGGTGGGCGCCTGCGGCTCGATATCGTAGAAGGCGTAGCACAGCTCGTCCTCATAGAGCTTGTTGCTGGGGATCTCGCCGTCGATGATGGCGCAGAACAGGCAATCGTTCTTCATAGGTTCGTCTCCTTTCGTTGTATGGTGTATTCTGTGTGCCCGCCCCACTGGGGCGGGCACTGTTTTTGCTTTTCAGCCCAGCTTGGCGGCCACGAAGTCGTCCACAGTGGCCAGCGCGTCGTCCACCTTCAGCAGGTCGGTGCCGCCGCCCATGGCGCTGTCGGGCTTGCCGCCGCCCTTGCCGCCGCACACGGCGGAAACGGACTTCACCAGATCACCGGCCTTGATGCCCTTGGCCACGGCTTCCTTGCCGCAGACGGCCAGAAAGCTGACCTTCTCGCTGTTGATGCTGGCCAGCACGGCCACCACGCTGGGATCCTTGTCCCGCATGAAGTCGCCCATAGCACGCAGGGCGTTGGCGTCCAGATTCTGGCGGGTGCCGGTGATGATGTGCAGGCCGCCCACAGTCTTGGCGGAGGCCATCACCTGCTTGGCCTCGCCCAGAGAGGCCTCAGCCTTGAACTTCTCCAGCGTCTGGCGCAGCTCCTTCATCTCGTTGGCCTGCTGCTCCATGCGCTCCAGAATGGTATTGGGGGCGGTCTTGAAGAACTGGGCCGCCTTCAGCAGAGTGTTGCGGCCATGGCGGGTCTCGTCAATGGACACGCGGCCGGTGGTGGCTTCGATACGGCGGACGCCGGAGGCCACGCTGCTTTCAGACTTGATGCGGAACATGCCTACCTTGGCGGTGTTGTCCAGATGGGTGCCGCCGCACAGCTCCATGGAGAAGTCGCCCATGGTGACCACGCGGACCGTCTGGCCGTATTTCTCGCCGAAGGTGGCCACGGCGCCGCGGGCCTTGGCCTCGTCCAGCGGCAGCTCCTCGGTAGTGATGGTCAGGCCGTCCAGAATGGCGTCGTTCACCAGATCCTCCACCTCGTTCAGCTGCTGGGGCGTGATGCCCTCGAAATGGGTGAAGTCGAAGCGCAGGCGGTCGGGCTCTACCAGAGAACCGGCCTGATGCACATGGTCGCCCAGCACCTTCACCAGCGCGGCATCCAGCAGATGGGTGGCCGTGTGGGCACGGCGGATGGCGGCGCGGCGGACGGTGTCGATGGCGGCGGCCACGGTGTCGCCCACCTTCAAGGAGCCCTTCAGCAGCTTGCCGTAGTGCATGAACTTGCCGCCCTTGTTCTTCTGGACGTTGTTGACGTGGAAGAGGAGGGCGCAGTTCTCGTCGGGATTCTCGATGCTGTCGCTGTCGGTGATGCGGCCGTGGTCAGCAATCTGGCCGCCCATCTCAGCGTAGAAGGGGGTCTGATCCAGCACCACAATGGCCTCCATGCCGGGGACGATCTCGTCCACCAGCTCGCCCTCGGCCACGATGGCCAGCACATGGGCATCGTCGATGGCGTCGTAGTCATAGCCCACGAAATCGGTGGCGGGCATGTCCTTGCCGAACTCCACACCGGCCCAGCCCAGATCGCCCAGCGCCTTGCGGGCCTCGCGGGCGCGCTCCTTCTGCTCGGTCATCAGGGCCTTGAAGGCATCCTCGTCGATGGTCATGCCCTCCTCGGCGGCCATTTCGGCGGTCAGGTCGATGGGGAAGCCGAAGGTGTCGTACAGCTTGAAGGCGTCCGCGCCGGAGAACACGGTCTCACCTCTCTCCTTGTGTCCGGCCAGCATCTCGTTGTAGATGCGGATGCCGCCGTCGATGGTGCGGGCGAAGTTCTCCTCCTCGGTGCGGATGACCTTGGTGATATAGGTTTGTTTCTCCCGCAGGTCGGGGTACTGGCACTCGTTCTCGTGGATAACGGTGTCCACCACCTGATACAGGAACGGCTCGTTGACGCCCAGCAGCTTACCGTGGCGGGCGGCGCGGCGCAGCAGGCGGCGCAGTACGTAGCCGCGGCCCTCGTTGCTGGGCAGGATGCCGTCGCAGATCATGAAAGTGGCGCTGCGGATGTGGTCGGTGATGACACGCAGGCTGACATCGCGCTTGTGGCTTTCGCCATAGTGGGCGCCGGTCAGCTCACTGACCTTGTTGGTGATGTTCATGACGGTGTCCACATCGAACAGGCTGTCCACGTTCTGGCACACGCAGGCCAGACGCTCCAGACCCATGCCGGTGTCGATGTTCTTCTGCTTCAGCTCGGTATAGTTGTTGTGGCCGTCGTTGTCGAACTGGCTGAACACGTTGTTCCAGACCTCGATATAGCGGTCGCAGTCGCAGCCCACGGTGCAGCCGGGCTTGCCGCAGCCGTACTCGGGGCCGCGGTCATAGTAGATCTCGGAGCAGGGGCCGCAGGGACCGGAGCCGTGCTCCCAGAAGTTGTCCTCCTTGCCGAAGCGGAAGATCTTCTCGGCGGGAATACCGATCTCGTCGTGCCAGATGTTCCACGCCTCGTCATCGTCCAGATAGACGGAGGGGTACAGGCGGTCAGGCTCCAGACCCACCCACTCGGGGCTGGTCAGGAACTCCCAGCTCCACGCGATGGCTTCATGCTTGAAGTAATCGCCGAAGGAGAAATTGCCCAGCATCTCAAAATAGGTGCCGTGGCGGGCGGTATGGCCCACGTTGTCGATATCGCCGGTGCGGATGCACTTCTGACAGGTGCAGACGCGATGGCAGGGGGGCTCCTCCTCGCCCTTGAACCAGGGCTTCATGGGGGTCATACCGGCATTGATCAGCAGGATGGATTTGTCGTTCTGGGGTACCAGCGAGAAGCTGGGCAGGCGCAGATGGCCTTTCGTCTCGAAGAACTTCAGGAACATCTCCCGCAGCTCATTCAAACCGTGATAGGGATGGCTCATAGTGTTTCGCTCCTTTTATGATAAATTTTATTGTGTTATTTGCTCCATTGGGCGGCCAGCGCGGCCAGCTCTGCTTCGAGGTTCCGGAAGAACCGGGAGATGTGCAGGCCGTCGGCCAGTGCGTGGTTAACGAACAGCGACACCGGAAGGGTGGTGCGGCCATTCACCGTAATGTACTTGCCCCAGCTGATGCGGGGGTTGCTGTCGTCGGGGTTTACCGCCGGATGCTGCAGCTGGGAGTAATGCAGCCAAGGCAGGCTGGACACGAAGAAGAAGGCCCGCGCGTCGCCGTCCTCGGTGAGGGTGCCCCGCTCCAGCACCTCCTGCTGGCGGCGCTGACCCAAGGCGATAAAATCGTCGTAGGGCAGGTCGCCCTCCACCGTGCAGTAGACGTACACGCCGTCCGGCTTCATGGCGGTGTAGGAGGGAGGACACCAGTCAAACTCCGCCACTGCGCCGCCCTCAAAGATGCGGCGGCGCAGCTGGGGAACGGCGTTGGCGGCCCGGGTCACCGCATAGAGAAAGCTGAGGAAGAAGGGACGCTGTCCCCTATTGGCCATAAAGTCCGTGATGTCGATCTCCGCCGTGATCCCGGCGAAGGGAAAGTCCATCTGCCGGAAATAGGCAAACTGTCCGCACCGGGGATCGGACGCCATGTCGATGATGTGATAGCTCATCTCTCACCTCCAAAAACAAAAACGCCCCGCCCCACATAGGGGCGAAGCGACGCTTCACGGTACCACCCTAATTTGACCGGCAATGCCGTCATCTCAGTCGTCCGGTAACGGGGACGGAACGTGCGGCTCGTCGCCGCAGGCTCGGAAGTGGCTGTCCTGCCTGCCGTTCCCGAAGGGCTTGCACCTGACCCCTTCTCGCTCTGGGTGGCTGCGGCGGACTCGTTTCCTCATAGCCGTATCACAATGTTGCCCTTATTTTACCACATCTTTCGTCGTTGTCAACGGTATTTTTTGCGTTTTTTCGTCGTTTTCACCATTGCCCAAAGGGGAAAGTATGTTATACTGGTGTGTAGCTTTGCGTGGGAGGAAACTTTATGCCTCTTTATAAACGGAAAAATATCGACTGGTACCGCCATCTGGCCTTTGCCTGTGTGGGCGGTTTCTTTGGCGCCTACGCCATTATGTGCCGGGGCGGCGTCATGGGCAGCGCCCAGACCGTGAACCTGCTGGAGCTGGTGATCGATGCTCTGTATGGCCGGGGCTTCAACGTACTGGAGCATTTCGGCGCGTTTGCGATCTATGTGATCGGCACCATGCTGACGGTGCTGCTGCCCTTCAAATGGGGCGTGAACATGCGGCGGCTGTCGCCCATCATCACGGCGGCCGCGGCGGTGGGGGAGTGCTTCATCCCGGCGGAAACGGAAGTGGTGCTGGCGCTGTATCCCATTTTCTTCGCCATGAGCGTCCAATGGAGCAGCTTCCGGGGCGCACGGAATTTTTACAGCTCCACCATTTTCTCCACCAACAACACCAAGCAGGCATCGCTGGCGCTGGCGGAGTATATGTGTACGAAGAACAGGGATCAGCTGCTGCGGATGGGCTTCTTCCTGTCCACGCTGCTGTGCTTCCACATCGGCGCGGCCATCGGCGTGGGCGCGGCTCACTTCTGGAGCGTCCGGGGCGCCCTGTGGTCGCTGCCGCTGATCGTCTGGGCCTTTGTGCTGGTGACGCAGGAGGAGAAAGCGGAGGCCATTCAGGCCATCAAGACGGAATAGACTTATCATAATAATAATATAGTAAAGGGAGGATATCACCATGAATCAGGCGCTGTTTTCCTACATTGCCGCCAGCCCCACGGCCTTTCAGGCAGTGGCCCATACGGCGAAGCTGCTGGAGGAGAAGAATTATCACCCGCTGCGGGAGACGGAGGAGTGGACGCTGGAGCCGGGCGGACGGTACTATGTAACGCGCAACGGCTCCTCACTGATCGCGTTCCGGCTGCCCAAGGGCCGGCCCGGCGGCTTTATGATGACCGCTGCCCACAGTGACAGCCCCACCTTCAAGATCAAGGAGAATGCCGAGCTGGCAGGGGAGAGCGACACCCGTCTCAGCGTGGAGGGCTACGGCGGTATGCTGTGCGCCAGCTGGATGGACCGCCCCCTCAGCATCGCGGGCCGCGCCATGGTGCGGACAGAGAATGGCATTGCCATGCGTCTGGTGGATCTGAAGGACATCGCGGCGGTGATCCCCAATGTGGCCATCCACATGAACCGGGAGGCCAACAGCGGCATGAAGTACAACGTTGCCGTGGACATGCAGCCCCTGTACGGCGAGAAGGGCGGCTTCCGCAGCCGCGTGGCCAAGGCGGCCGGTGTGGCGGAGGACGACCTGCTGACGCACGATCTGTTTCTCTATAACCCCCAGCCCGGTGTGGAATGGGGCAATTACATTTCCGCGCCCCGGCTGGACGATCTGCAATGTGCCTTTGCCGCCTTGCAGGGCTTCCTGACGGCGGAGGAGAGCCGGAACGCCTGCGTATACTGCCTGTTCGACAACGAGGAGGTGGGCAGCGAGACGAAGCAGGGCGCGGCCTCCACCTTCCTTCTGGAGACGCTGGAGCGCATCTGCGACTCTCTGGGCCTGACGCTGCGGACCATGGCGGCGGGCAGCTTCCTGCTGTCCTGCGACAATGCCCACGCTGTGCACCCCAATCATCCGGAGTACGCCGACAAGAACCATACGGTACGGATGAACGGCGGCGTGGTCATCAAGTATAACGCCAGCCAGCGCTACACCACCGACGCGGTGTCGGCGGCGCTGTTCCAGACGGTGTGCGAAAAGGCGGAGGTGCCCTTCCAGCGGTACGCCAACCGGGCGGATATGCCGGGCGGCTCTACGCTGGGCAGCATCGCCAACACGCAGGTGTCGCTGAACATGGTGGATATCGGCGCGGCGCAGCTGGCCATGCATTCCGCCTTCGAGACGGCGGGCGCGCAGGATACGGCCTACATGGTGCGGGCGCTGCGGACGTTCTTCGGGCTGAGCTTGCAGGTAGACGCGGACGGAACATACCGGCTGTGAATTTGAATAGGAAAGAGACGGCATGAGCCGTCTCTTTTTTTGTGGTGTGATTTTTGCGGGGCGTCGAGGACGCCGCCCCCTACCCACATTCTATCAGTGACAGGCCGTAGGGGCCGGCGTCCTCGACGGCCCGTTGCGCTAAAAAATATTTTAAATACCCTCTTGACACACAATACTATGTGATGTATAGTATAACGCGAAAGGGGGCATGAACATGCTTGACCCACAGATGAAGCGGGGCCTGTTGGAGGCCTGCGTGCTGTCGGCGCTGGCCAGAGGCGATTCCTATGGCTATAAGATCGTGAAGGATCTGTCCGTATGCGTGCAGGTGTCGGAATCAACGCTGTACCCGATTCTGCGGCGGTTGGAAAGCGGCGGCGCGCTGACGGTATACAGTGTGGAGCACAACAGCCGTCTGCGGAAGTTTTATCATTTGACGGAGCAGGGACAGCGGCAGCTGTCCGCCGCCGTGGAGGATTGGAAGGAATTGGAATCTATGTACGAATTTATCAGGGGAGGACTGCAACATGAGCAAGGCTGATTTTCTGCGTCTGCTGGAGCGGGCGCTTATGCAGCTTTCCGAGGAGGAGCGCCAAAAGAATCTGGAGTATTACAGTGAACTGCTGGACGATATGATGGAGGAGGGTATGACCGAGGCGGAGGCTACCGCCAAGCTGGGCAGCCCCAACCAGATCGCCCAGAGCATCCTGCAGGAGATGCCGCTGGGCAAGCTGGTCAGCACCCGCATGAAGCCCAAGAGCGGCTGGACGCCGCTGGCCATTGTGCTGGCGGTGGTGGGCAGCCCCGTATGGGTGCCGCTGCTGCTGGCGACCGTTGCCATTGTGCTGGCGGTGTTCGTGTCCATCTGGGCGCTGGGCTTCGCGGCGGTGGCTGTGGTGATCGCGCTTGCGGTGGCCGTGGTGGCCGCGCCCATCTTCGCCGTCCGGGCGGCTGTGATGACATTGCCGCTGGGCCTTATGCTGCTGGGCGCGGGGCTGGTGCTGTTGGGCCTGTGCGTGCTGGGCGGACTGATGGCGGTGGAGCTGTGCAAGCTGCTGTGGCAGCTGACGGTGTGGCTGGCCCATAAGATCAAGGGCCTGTTCATCCGGAAGGAGGAGAACATATGAAAAAATCCGTAAAGATCACGCTGCTTGTGGCGGCGGTGCTGGTGGGCCTGGGCCTGTGCCTGTCCATGGTAGGCTTTGCTCTGGGCGGACGGTTCAGCAGCCTGCTGAACATGCGCCTTGACCCTGCCACCGGCCAATGGGAGCAAGTGGACGAAGCGGGGAACGTGGTGAACGATTATACCAAAGGCGAGTACGCGCTGCCGGCGGGAACGGACATCACGGCGCTGGATATCGACTGGCTCGCCGGCGAGGTGGAGATCCTGGTGACCAGCGGCGATGCCGTCTCCGTGATGGAGCTGGTGGAGCGCGGCACCTCCGCATCCTATGCCATGGCAGTGTCGGAGCAGGACGGCGTGCTGAAGGTGCGGTATGTGGAGGACGAGCTCCTGACGCTGCCGAATCTGCCTGCCAAGAAGCTGGTGGTACATCTTCCCCGCGAGATGGCGGAGAGCCTGACGGAGGTAAGCTTCAGCAGCGTGTCCGCTGATTTCGATGTGGATCCGCTGACGGTGCGGGAGAAGTTCGCGTTCAGCAGTGTCTCCGGTGATCTGGAGACGGACTTTATCACGGCGGAGGGCGTAGACGCAGAGGTGAGCACCGTATCCGGCAAGATCAGTCTGGACGGCAGCTTCCGTCAGGTGAACGGCGAGAGCACCAGCGGTGAGATCGACCTGACGCTGCGCACCTGCCCCGAAAAGGTCAGCCTTGTTACCGTCAGCGGTAAAGCGGATGTGGAGCTGCCCCGGGATGCCGGATTCACGCTGAGCTATGACACGGTATCCGGCGATCTGGAATGTGACTTCGCCGCCAAGCGGAACGGCGAGAAGCTTATCTGCGGCGACGGCGGGTGCGAGATATCCGTCAGCACCACCAGCGGCGACTTGAAGATCGAAGTGATCGACTGATACGAAAAAATAGACCTGTGCGCAAGCACAGGTCTATTTTTATCATATGTTAGTTTTTGGCGCTCAGCTCCACGGCGTGGCGCAGGAAGCTGAGGGGCGGCACCGGTTTGGGCAGCTGCATGGTGAACACCATCTGGGGCGTTTTCGGCTCACGGAGGGGCAGACCGTCACAGTCGGTCATCACCGGCGCGGTGATGGTAAAGGGACGGGTATCGGGGCCCACCACCTCCAGCTGGTCACCGGCGGCGAACTTGTTCCGCAGGCTCAGGGTGGCAAGACCGTTTGCGTCGCAGTCCGTCACCACGGCGCAGATCTGCCAGTCCCGTATGTACCGGGCGTTGTCGTAATACTGCCCGGGCTGGCCGTAAAAGAAGCCAGTGGAGTAGTGCCGGTGGCTGACGTGCTCCACCTCGTCCCGCCATACGGGGTCGATGGGACGGCCCGCTGCCACATCGTCCAGCACATGGCGGTAGGCTCCGGTGACGATGGCGGCGTAATAGCCGGATTTGGCACGGCCCTCGATTTTCAGGCAGTCCACGCCCGCGTCCATCAGATCGTCCAGATGGTCGATCATGCACATGTCGCGGCTGTTCATGATATAGGTGCCCTTTTCATCCTCGAACACGGGGAAATACTCGCCGGGGCGCTTTTCCTCCATCAGCGCGTACTGATAGCGGCAGGGCTGGGCGCACTGGCCACGGTTGGCGTCACGCCCCGTCATATAGTTGCTGAGCAGGCACCGGCCGGAGTAGCTGACGCACATGGCCCCGTGGCAGAAGGTCTCGATTTCCAGCTCTTTGGGGACCTTGGCCCGGATGGTGCGGATCTCGTCAAGACTCAGCTCGCGGGCCAGCACTACACGGGTGGCCCCCAGATCATACCATGCGGCAGCGGAGGCGTAGTTGGCGATGGACTGCTGGGTGGAGATGTGCCGTTGGCAATGGGGCGCGTACCTGCCCGCCAGCGTAAAGGCACCCAGATCGGCCACGATCAGAGCGTCTACTCCCGCGTCGTCCAGCCTCTCAAGATGGGCGGGCAGCTGCTCCACCTCGCCGCTGCGGGGCATGGTGTTGACGGTGACGTGGACCTTCACGCCGTGGTCATGGGCGTATTTTACGGCGCGGGGCAACTCCTCGTCGGTGAAGTTACCGGCGAAGGAGCGCATGCCGAACGCGGTGCCCGCAAGGTACACCGCGTCGGCGCCGTAAGCTACGGCCATCTGAAATTTTTCCCAGTCCCCGGCAGGGGACAGCAATTCAGGCTTTTTTCGTTCCATCAGTCAGGCTGGTACATGTCGCTGTTGATAAAGGCGAGATGTTCGTTGTAGGTCTTGAAGAAGTGGTTCACGCCATCCTTACCGGCGGCGAAGTAGTAATACTCGGTGTCGTTAGGATAGATGGCCGCCTTGATGGAGTCCATACCGGGGCAGCAGATGGGGCCGGCAGGCAGACCGGGATACTTGTAGGTGTTATAGGGGCTGTCCAGATCCTTGTCAAAGGCGGTCTTGTCCTTGCCCTCCAGAGACAGGGCATAGTAGATGGTGGTATCCAGCTGCAAATAGCCGTAGGTCTCCCGGTCAGTGGTGTTCAGGCGGTTATAGAGAACGGAGGCAATGTTCTTGCGCTCGGTCTCGTCGCCGATGCCCTCCTTTTCGATGATGGAGGCAATGGTGACGATGTCGTGCAGGGAGTAGCCGCTGGCGTTGATGTCGGCCATCATGTCGTCATCGAACTGGCTGACAAAGTTGGTCAGCATGGTGTCGATGTCATACACGGCGGTCTTTTCCGGGTCAAAGGCCTGAGTGGTGGGGAACAGGAAGCCCTCCATGCGGTTCACCTTGCCCAGCATGTCCTCCTTCAGGAAGCTGTAGCTCTGGAACTCGAAATTGGCGCAGGCATCCTCCAGCTCCTCGCGGGTGGAGACGCCCTTCTTCACCATCTCGTCGATGATCTCGTTGACCGTCAGGCCCTCGGGGATGACCACCTCGATCCAGCCATCCTCGTTGACCTTATCGGCCTCGTAATCGTGCATGTTCAGGATCAGGCTGCGGTAGTCCATGTCGCTGTTCAGCTTATACTCACCGGGGTCGATGTTCTTCTTGGCGTGGAAGAAGATGCCGCAGAACTTGAAAAAGCCCCGGTAGTTGATGAGGCCAGCGTCCTTCAGCTTTTTGGCCACGTCGCCCACGCTGTCGCCTTCGTCCACGGTGATCTTGACCTCCACATAATCTTTGTTCAGCGAGCACAGGTCATTGAACAGCAGCCAGCCCACACCGGCCAGCAGACAGGAGCCAAGCACCACGCAGGCCAGATACAGCGCGGTACGCTGGGCGGCGCGCTTGCTTTTTTTCTTCTTTCTGGGCGCGTTTCCCGCGCTCTGGCGACGCACCTCCTGCGGGTTGAAGTAGGCGGTCTCGGAATTTTTGTTTTGATCCTTAGGCATAATTTGTGATTCCTTTCTTATGTCGCGGCAATGTTACAGCAGGTCGCGGAGCTTGTCCAGCACCTCGGCATGGATATCCTCGCGGCTGCGCATGACGCCGTTCTCGGCGCAGTCGATCCGTGTCCAGCCGCAGTAGTCTGTGACAAAGGCGGCGTTTTCCCGGCAGCGGCGCAGATATTCCTCGTCCTGCTCGTGTACGTCGGCGGTGGTGTGGGTGTCCTGCTCCCGCCGGCGCATCATCTGCTCGCTCAGCTCGGTGGGCAGGTCCAGATACAGCACCCGTGTGGGGCGGGGCAGCTCCAGGAGGTCGTATTCAAAGTGGAACAGCCAGTCCAGAAAGGGCTTGCGCTGCTCCGGCGGCAGCTTGGAGGTCTGGTGTACCGCGTTGGAGGTGGTATACCGGTCGGCGATCAGCAGACCGCCCTGACGGTAGTATTCCCCCCAGTCCTGCTTATAGGAGGCGTAGCGATCCACCGCGTAGAAGGTGGATGCGGCATAGGCATTCACATCATCGGGATGGCTGCCGAACGCGCCGCCCAGATACAGGCGGATCAGCGCCGAGGATTCCTCGCTGTAACGGGGAAAGGCCAGACGGCGGAAGGGGATGCCCTGCTTTTCCAGCGCCTGACACAGAAGCTCGGTCTGCGTGGCCTTGCCGGAGCCGTCAGTTCCCTCGAATACGATCAACTTTCCCATGGTGTGCGTCTCCTTTACATGGTCATACACATAACATTATAACACCATTGTACCCGTTTGTAAAGAAAACATGATGGGCAGGCGGAAATTCGGCATTTGCAGAAAAAAGACAAGCACGCCCTCAGGTGTGCTTGCGGATCGAGGATAATGGGATGTCGTTCAGGAACAACGCCAGCGCCAGCAGGTCGGCGCTGCCGCCGGGACTGAGCCACCGGTCGATAAGGGCATCGTCCAGCGCTTGCGTCAGCGTGACGCGCTGTTCCGGCGGCGCGGCCAGAATGGCGGCAGCCTGCTCTTTTACAAAGGTAGCGCCCTCGGCGCCGCCTCGGTGGTAGAGGTTGGTGTCCTCTGTGTGGGCCATCAGCCAGAGAAGCGCCGTCAGGGGATCGTGGGTTTGCAGCAGCACGGCGGCCTGCCGCGCGGTGGGAAAGCCAGCCAGCGCTTCTGCCCGTGCGCCGCCCACCTGATGGCGTAACGCTACCGCCGAGCCGTTGGTGCCCTGGGGCGGCAGCAGCGCCGCCGTCAGCGCGGCGCTCCGGTCGAATACATCGCCGCCCAACCTCAGGCACCGGCCCAGCGACGACAGTAGCACCGAAAAGGAGAACAGCGCCCCCTTGTGGGTGTTGACGCCGCCGGTGGTCCGGAACATGGCGGCTTCGGCTTCCAGTCCCGCCGCCTGTAAAGCGGCGGCATCCGCGCCGGACAGGCTCAGCGCCGTGATTTGACGGAAATACGGCGTCAGCACGTCGATGCTCCGCAGGAACAGGGGAAGATCCATGTCGCTGTGTGCACCGTTATTGCGTTCGTCCACCAGCCCCGGCTTTGGGGTCAGGCACACCTCCTCCGTCAGCGCCTTTGCCGCCAGGCCGGCCAGATATCCGGCGGCGAAGTCCGCCAGAATCTCATGGGTGCGGCCCACGATGGCGTCCAGCCCGTGGGCGCGGCTGCGGGAGCAGACCGTCACCGGCCTGCCGCAGATAAGGCAGGCGCGCGGCTCCGGGCGGGACAGCTTGCTGCCGTCCGTGTCCAGCACGTCCAGATCGTACAGCCGCCCGATGGGCACGGTGGTCTCCAGCGTCAGACAGGCGGCCTTCAGCGCCGCCGCCGGACGGTCATAGACCAGCAGGGCCTCACAGCCGGTGGCGGGCCGGATGATCTCTGCCGTTACCGGCTGGCCCAATGTGCCGTACAGGGCCGCCAGCCCCGCGTCGAAGGCCAGCTCGATCAGCGGGGAGGACTTCACCGGTCCGGCAATATTCATGGTGAAGGACACCAGCGGCAGGCGGTGGGCTTGCAGCAGCCGACGCTGGGCATTCGCCCGCGTGTCACGGGCGCGGAGGATGTCCTCCAAAGTGACGTTGACAATAGGCATAGGTGGTCTCCGGTACAAGTGGTTGGATGTCGGCAAGCCGCCCCTCCGCCAAAAGGCGGCGGACGGCGGTGGCGGAGATGTTCTCCAGACGGGGGATCTCCGTAACGGAGATGCCGTAGGTGGGGAGCATTTCCTTCATTCTCCGGTTATAGGCGGCGGTGGTGGGGGAGAAGGGTTCCTCGCCCACGAACCGCCGGGTGATGTGGAGGGCCGGGGCAATGTGCTGGCCGAACAGCGTCAGATCCAGATCACACCGTGCGTCCTCCGACTGCTCGTCCCGCAGAAAATAGGCGGGGAAGGTGGCCCGGCTCACCAGAAAGTCACCGCCGGAGCAGACGGTCACATTGGATAGATGTGCCGTACCCTCCCGCACCAGCGCCAGCCGGTGGTCGGCAGGGAAGGGGCCACCCCCCTCCGCCACCACGAACACCAGCACATGGTCACACTGCGCCGCTGCCGTGGTAATCAGGTGCAGATGCCCTCTCGTGAAGGGGTTGGCGTGGCACACCACGCAGCCGGTAACGCCCTCCTGGCAGCGGGGCAGGGGTGCCAGAAACCGCCCCAGCGCGTCACGCTGGCGGCACAGCATCACCATGTCCGCCGTCTCGGCCACCGGATAGAACCCCAGCGAGCGGAACAGCCGTGCGTTTTGGGGCTTGGTGAACAGAAACGGGTAGGGAACGTTCCGCTTTACCGACTCCTGCACCAGCGCCGAGACGATGCGGGCGCATACGTCCTGGCCCTCAGCGGCGGGAGAGACAGCCACCTGACGGATGACCTTGCCGCCCAGGGAGCCACAGCCCAGCAGGGTATCGTCCTCCGTCAGCAGGGCGGTGATATCGGCGTGGCCCTCGTCACGCAGGCCGCCTTCGGCCAGCAGAGCGGCATAGGCCGTCCCCCACCGGGGAGGGACGGCCTTGCAAAGCAGTAATTCACGCATCTTCGTCAATCTCGCGCACCACGTCGATGATGGTGTTGTCGCGGTACATGACCACGCCCACGATGCGGTCCTTGTAGCGGATGGGTTCAGGTACGCCCACCAGCGCTTCAGCTCGCCGCTGCAGTTGCTCAATGGTGAACACATGCAGGCCGGCGGCCTCGATCTTCTCTTTCAGATCGGGGCGGCGAGGATTTACGGCGATGCCCTGCTCCGTCACCACCACGTCCACCACCTCGCCGGGGGTGACCACGGTGTTGACGTGCCTGACGATGGTGGGGATACGGCCGCGGGTCAGCGGAGCCACCACCACCGACAGGCTGGCGCCCTCGGCGGTGTCGGGATGGCCGCCGATGGCGCCGCGGATTACGCCGTCGGAACCGGTCAGTACGTTGACGTTGAAATCCGTGTCGATCTCCAGCGCGGAGAGAATGACGAAATCCAGCTGATCCACCGCCGCGCTGATCATGTGGCTGGCGTAGTAGGTCGCGCCGATTTGGTGGTGGAAGTGGTTGTTTTTCAGGGACAGCGCCGCGTCCAGATCGAAGCTCTGAACGTCCAGCACGCGGTCGATGAGGCCCTCCTCGTGCATGGCGGTGATCTGGCCGGTGATGCCGCCCAGCGCGAAGCGGCAGTGGATGTGCTGATCCAGCATTTTCTGCCGCAGGAAGCGGGCGGTGGCCAGCGCCGCGCCGCCGCTGCCCATCTGCATGGAGAAGCCGTCGTACAGATAGCCGGTGGCCTCGATGACGTTGGCGGCGGTCTTGGCGATCAGCAGCTCCTTGGGATCCTTGGTGTAGCGGGTGGCCCCGGACATGATGCCCTTGGGATCGCCGATGTCGTCGGTCAGCACCACATAGTCCACATCGTATTCGGGGATGGCCCACGGTGCGTTGGGGTAGGCCACCAGATGATTGGTGATGATAATAACGTTGTCGGCATACTTGGCGTCGGTGCGGGCATAGCCCAGCGAGCCGCAGGCGATGCCGTCGTCATCATCGCGGCTGTAACCGTTGGCGTTGCCGTAGGGGTCGCAGGAGGGCGCGCCCAGAAACGCCACGTCGATGTGCAGCTCACCGCTGCGGATGGCGCTGGCCCGGCCGCCGTGAGAGCGGAACACCACCGGGCAGTCCATGAGACCGCGGGAGACCTCCTCCGCCAGCTCACCGCGGAGGCCGGAGGTCTCGATATGGGTGATGACGCCGTTTTTGATGTGCTGGATCAGGGGCGTGTGGACGGAGGCCAGCGAGGACGCTGCCAGCGTCAGATTCTTGTAGCCCATCTCCGCCAGCTTATCCACCACCATATTGATGATGTGGTCGCCGTTGCGGAAGTGGTGGTGGAAGCTGATGGTCATGCCGTCGCGCAGCCCCGTGCGGCGGATAGCCTCTTCCAGCGAGGGCACCACCTTGTTCTGCTGGTGATACCGCTCACGGAAGGTGGCGGTCTTCTTCTGTCCGGCCCCGGCGAACGCGCCGTGGTTGCTGATCTCGTTGATATGGGGGATCTTATTCAGTTCTACCATGTTACAGCTCCTCCACTTCGTCGGCCTTGCTGCCGGCCTCATACAGCTCCAGCAGCCGCTTGGCACGGGTGACCACGGGCTTGTCGATCATCTTGCCGTTGAGACTGGCCACGCCGCTGCCCCGTGCGTTGGCCTCGGCAATGGCTTCCATAATGGCCCGTGCCTTGTTGAGATCCTTCTCGCTGGGCATGAACACCTTGTGCAGCGGCTCGATCTGACGGGGATTGATGACGGATTTGCCGTCAAAGCCCAGCTTCTTGATAAGAGTGGCTTCGGCGATGAAGCCCTCCTCGTCGTTGACGTTGGAGAACACCGTGTCCAGCGCGGCGATACCGGCGGCCCGCGCGGCGTTCAGGATCATGCAGCGGGCAAAGAGCAGCTCGATGCCGTCGCTGCGGGTGGTTTTCAGGTCGGTGACATAGTCCTCCGCGCCCAGCGCGATGCCGATGAGCCGGTCGCTGGCCTTGGCGATCTCCACGGCGTTCAGCACACCGTTGGCGCTTTCGATGGCGGCCATCATGCCGGTGGTGCCCACGGGGATGCCGGCCTCCCGCTCGATGCGCTCGATCTCCCGTTCGCAGTCAATCACGTCCTGCGCACTGTCGGTCTTGGGCAGGCGCACCACCTGCACACCGGCCCGGACGACGGCCTCCAGATCCTCAATGCCCAGACCGCTGGAGAGGTCGTTGATGCGTACCACCGTCTCCTTTGTGCCGAAATGCAGGGTTTTCAGGGCGTTATACACCAGAAAGCGGGCCGCATCCTTCTCGGTATAGGCCACGCTGTCCTCCAGATCGAACATGATGGAGTCCGCGCCGTAGATGTGGGCATCCCGGATCATGCCGGGGTTGTTGCCGGGCACGAACATCATGCTGCGGCGCAAGCGATCCTTTTTATACATCCTGCCGCACCTCCCATGTGTAGTCGCGGCACTCCGCCGCACGGGTCAGCGCCGTCGCCACCCGTGCCCGGACGGTGCAGTCCAGTGCGCCCTTGTCCACGGCGGTGATGAGCGCGTTCTCCACACCGTAGTCGGCGGCGGTCTCCCGGATCACGGCGATGATCTGCTTTCCGAACTGCTGATAGACGCTGCTGGTCAGCTCCACCTGCACGCCGCCCGCGTCGGACGGCTCCACGGTGATCATAATGTCGTTGGATTCCATAGTCCCGGCATTGCCGGTGGTGATCAGTTTCATAGACGGCCTCCTTACAGCGCGGCTTCCAGATTCTGACGGATGGCGGCGATAAACTGGGCGGAGGTAACGGGATGGGCCTCAAAGCCCTCGTCCACCAGACCGGCCAGATCCTTGGTCATGGTGCCCTGGTTCAGCGTGGCGAAGCAGGCGGCTTCCAGCTTGTCGGCAAAGGCGGCCAGATCGGTAAGGCCGTCCAGTTGGCCCCGCTTGCGCAGGGCGCCTGTCCATGCGAAGATGGTGGCCATGGGGTTGGTGGAGGTCTCCTCGCCCTTAAGATGCTTGTAGTAGTGGCGGGTCACGGTGCCGTGAGCGGCCTCATACTCCGTCACCCCGTCGGGGGACACCAGCACGGAGGTCATCATGGCAAGGCTGCCGAAGGCGGTGGAGATCATGTCGCTCATCACATCGCCGTCGTAGTTCTTCAGCGCCCAGATGAAGCCGCCCTTGGAGCGGATGACACGGGCCACGGCGTCGTCAATGAGGGTGTAGAAATAGGTAATGCCCAGCTCGGCAAACTTTTCCCTGTAGTTATTCTCGTATTCCTCCTCGAAGATGCGCTTGAACTCGCCGTCGTACACCTTGGAGATGGTGTCCTTGGTGGAGAACCACAGATCCTGTTTGTTGGCCATGGCATACTGGAAGCAGCTTCTGGCGAAAGCACGGATGCTCTTCTCCGTGTTGTGCTGTCCCTGCCAGATGGCGGCGCCCTTCACAGTCTGGACGGTCAGGGTCTTTTCCGCGCCGCTCTCGCCCTTGAAGGTCAGGGTAGCGGTGCCCGGCTCGTCGGTGACCATATCCACCGCCTTGTACATATCGCCGTAGGCATGACGCGCCACGGTGATGGGCTTCTCCCAGTTTTTCACCACCGGGTGGATGAAGGGCACCACGATGGGAGCGCGGAAGGCTGTGCCGTCCAGATAGGCGCGGATGGTACCGTTGGGGCTCTTCCACATCTCCGTCAGCTGGGGATACTCTTCCATCCGCTGCTTGTTGGGGGTGATGGTGGCGCATTTCACCGCTACGCCCAGACGCTCCGTGGCCTTGGCGGCCTCAATAGTCACCTGATCCTTCGTCTCATTGCGGTGCAGCAGCCCCAGATCATAGTACTCGGTCTTTAAGTCCACAAAGGGCAGGATCAGCTCGTCCTTGATCATCTGCCACAGCACGCGGGTCATCTCGTCGCCGTCCATCTCCACCAGCGGCGTTGTCATCTTGATCTTATCCATAGTGCATCCTTTCATATATGTATGTTGTTGTCTGGTGAGGGCATCAAAGCCTCCCCTGTGTAAGGGGAGGTGGCGCGAAGCGCCGGAGGGGTTGTCGGACAATCCCCCAGTCACCTTCGGTGACAGCCCACTTTACACAAGGGGGCCTTTGAAACCGCTGCATAAATCGTATTTTCAGATCCGCTTGGCGTAATAGTTCATCAAACAGCCGTCCAGCAGGATCTCCTTCTCGTCCGCCGTCAGGCCACGGACATGCAGCAGCAGGTCGTGGACGCTGCCGTCCTTGCGGATCACCTTGGCGGGGATATCCTCGCTGCTCTCCTCAATGGCCTTGCGGATGGCGGGGACGAACACGCAGTCGCCGGGCTCGTAGTCAAAGGCGGCGTCCTTGTCCAGCGTGAAGGGCAGGATGCCCCAGTTGATGCAGTTGCTGCGATAGCGCTTAGTGGCGAACTCATAGCAGATGTTGGCGAAGCCGCCCAGCACCTTCTGGCAGGAGGCCGCCTGCTCGCGGGCGGAGCCGTCGCCGGGCTTGCTGGCGAATACGCAGGAGCCAAACTGGGTATCGGCAGCCAGCGCCTCAGCGTCGCCCACCTTGCCCAGCACCTCCAGAATGTGAGCGGGAATGTTGCCGGCGCGGCGCTGTGCCTCCTGTGCCGCCACCTCTTTGGCATGGGGCACATACTCCGGTACCCGGCGGCTGAGGGTGAACTCCGCCAGACGCAGGGGGTTGGAACGGTAGGAGGAGGTCTCGCCGGAGGGGATCAGCTCGTCGGTGGTGGTGACGGGATCGTGGATCACCGCCGCCAGCTCCACCAGCAGATTCTCGGTGAGATCGTACATCCTGGGCCAGTCGGTGATGTTGGGGCCCATCACCAGCTCCACGCTGGGATCGGCCTTGCCGAAGCCGTAGTACAGCCGGTTGTCATACACGGACTTGTCGAAGTGATATTCCCGGCGCACCGGCTCATAATCTACATCGGTGGCGGCGGTGATGCGGCCGCCGTTGGCGGCGGTGGCGGCGATGGAACGGGCGTCCATCAGGCACACGGCGGCAAACTGGCCTTCGCCGGGCTTGGAGCCCTCGCGGTTGGGGAAGTTGCGGGTGGTGTGCCGCAGGCTCAGCCCGTTGTTGGCGGGCACGTCACCGGCGCCGAAGCAGGGGCCGCAGAAGCTGGGCTTGATGACCGCGCCGGTGGTCAGCAGGTCGGCGGTGACGCCGTCACGGGTCAGTTCCAGCGAGACCGGCACGGAGGTGGGGTAGACATCAAAGGTAAAGGCGCCGTTGCCGGTGCTGCCGCCGCGGATGATGTCCGCCGCCTCGGTGATGTTGTCGAACAGACCACCGGCACAGCCGGCGATCACGCCCTGATCGGCCCATACGCCGCCGTCGTGGATCTTATCGGTGAGGTGGGGATGGGCCTTGGGGAAGCGCTTGGCGGCGTCGGCCTCCACCTTGGCCAGCAGCTCCTCGGCGTTCTCCAGAAATTCATGGATGGTCCATGCGTTGGAGGGGTGGAAGGGCAGGGCGATCATGGACTCCACCTTGCTCAGGTCAATGGAGATCATCCGGTCGTAGTAGGCGGTGTCCGCCGGGTGCAGCGGCGCGTAATCCCAGGCGCGCTGATGGGCGGCGTAGAAGCCCTTGGTCTCCTCGTCCGTCTCCCAGATGGAGGAGAGGCAGGTGGTCTCGGTGGTCATCACGTCGATGCCGTTGCGGAAGTCGATGGGCAGTTCCTTGATACCGGGGCCGACGAATTCCAGCACCTTATTGTTGACGAAGCCGCTCTCGAAGGTGGCCTTCACCAGCGCGATGGCCACGTCGTGGGGGCCGATACCCCGGCGGGGCTTGCCGGTGAGGTACACCATGACTACCTCCGGCATGGGAGCGTCCCATGTATTTTTCAGCAGCTGCTTGGCCAGCTCCGGGCCGCCCTCGCCCACGGCCATGGTGCCCAGCGCGCCGTAACGGGTGTGGGAGTCGGAGCCAAGGATCATGGCGCCGCACTTTGCCATCTGCTCGCGGGCGTAGGAGTGGATGACGCTCTGGTTGGCGGGCACGTAGATGCCGCCGTACTTCTTGGCGGCGGAGAGGCCGAACACGTGGTCGTCCTCGTTGATGGTGCCGCCCACGGCGCACAGGCTGTTGTGGCAGTTGGTCAGGGCGTAGGGGATGGGGAACTCCTTCATGCCGCTGGCTCTGGCCTGCTGGATGATGCCCACATAGGTGATGTCGTGGGACACCATGGCGTCAAACCGGATGCGCAGCTTCTCGGGATCGTCGGATACGTTGTGGGCCTGCAGGATACGCCATGCCATGGTGCCTTGACGTGCCTCTGCCTGAGGAACAGACGCGCTCTCACAGGGGACACCGTTTACCAGATACATGCCGTGATCAATCAGTTGGATCATGCTGAATAACCTCCTTGGGTTGGATTCTTACACATATTTACTGTCCCTATTGTAAACGCAGCGGCGGGCAGTTGTAAACTGGTTTTTGCCCAAAATCAGGGCGGAAAACACATTTCTCCCTTTTGACGGATTTGCTGCGAAAACGCACGGAAATATGCATGACCGCGCAGGAATGCTGTCGTTTCTGAGGAGAGAACAGGGAGACTGACGGGGCGGCAAGGAGGAAAATGCAGTGCGCGCTCCGGTGGGGCTGCAAGTGCTTTCCGGCAAAATGCACAAAAAGCGGGAGCGGGCGGCAAGACAGATAGAAGGCGGCGCTTTTGTAAAAATACCGAAATATGGCAGATAAGTTTCCTTTAAGTAAAATATTGCCAAATATTGTTGACGAACAGGAGATTTTGTGCCATACTATCTGATAATATACCGCCCTATATCCATTTTTCAAAGGGGCGTCAGCAAGTGAAAGGAGTGACCACCTTGAGCAGACTTGACATCAAAACCCCCAGCAAAGCGCAGACTGTGGTGGATAACCTCTACCGTGACGTAGAGCGCCGCATCGCGGCGTCGCCTCCCGGTCTGTGTCCGGTGGATATGTCGCTGACCTTTTTGCAGCTGTGCCATGCCCAGACCTGCGGTAAGTGCGTGCCTTGCCGTATCGGGCTGGGGCAGCTGACCAAGCTGATCGAGCTGGTGCTGGACGGCGAGGCGGACATGTCCACGCTGGCCATCATCGAAAAGACGGCCCGCAGCATCGTCAACACCGCCGACTGTGCCATCGGCCGTGACGCCGCCCGGCTGGTAGTAGACGGTCTGGAGGGCTTCCGGGACGACTATATCGAGCATATCGAGCATCACCGATGTCTGGCAAGCCTTGCCCTGCCGGTGCCCTGCGTGGCCCTGTGTCCGGCGGGTGTGGACGTGCCCGGCTATATGGCGCTGGTAGGCGAGGGCCGCTGCGCCGACGCGGTGCGGCTGATCCGCAAGGATAACCCCATGCCCACCGCCTGCGCCTACATCTGCGAGCATCCCTGCGAGGCCCGGTGCCGCCGCAACATGATCGACGCGCCCCTGAACATCCGGGGGCTGAAGCGCTACGCCGTGGATCACGCGGGTGACGTGCCCCAGCCGGAATGCGCGCCCACCACGGGAAAGACCGTGGCCGTCATCGGCGGCGGCCCCAGCGGCTTGAGCTGTGCCTACTATCTGGCGCTGATGGGCCACAAGGTGGTCATTTTCGAGGAGCGCAAGCAGCTGGGCGGTATGCTGCGCTATGGCATCCCCAATTACCGCTTCCCCCGGGAAAAGCTGGACGCGGAGATCAACTCCATCCTGTCTCTGGGCATCGAGGCACACACCGACGTGACCGTGGGCAAGGATATCACCTTTGAGCAATTGCAGCAGGAGTATGACTGCCTGTATATCGCCATCGGCGCCCATCAGGGCAAGGGCGCGGGCATCCCAGGTGAGCACAGCAAGAACGTCATGTCCGCCGTGGAGATGCTGCGTGGCATCGGTGACGGCGACATGCCGGACTTTACCGGCAAGCATGTGGTGGTCATCGGCGGCGGCAACGTGGCCATGGACGTGACCCGCAGCTCCATCCGCCTTGGCGCGGACAAGGTGTCCTGCGTCTATCGCCGCCGCATCGAGGATATGACGGCGCTGCCGGACGAGGTCACCGGCGCCATGGCCGAGGGCGCGGAAATGCTGACACTCATGGCGCCCGTCCGTATCGAGGCCAACGAGAATGACGAGGCCGTGGCCCTGTGGGTACAGCCTCAGATCCCCGGCGAGACCGACAAGTCCGGCCGTCCCCGGCCGGAGAAGGCCGACCTGCCGGAGCTGCGCATCGAGGCGGACATCATCGTGGTGGCCATCGGACAGGGCATCGAGATCGCCGGGTTCGAGCAGTCCGGCGTACCCATCAAGCGGGGCACCTTTGTGGCGGCCAGCTCCAGTCAGGTGGGCAACATGAACAATGTGTTTGCAGGAGGCGACTGTGTGACCGGCCCTGCCACGGCCATTCGCGCCATCGCTGCCGGTAAGGTGGCGGCAGCCAATATCGATGAACATCTGGGCTTCCACCATGATATTACCGTGGAGCTCGACATCCCGGCGCCCAAGCTGAACAACTCGCCTCCCCACGGACGCATCAACACCACCGAGCGGGAGGCCGCGGAACGGAAGAACGACTTTGAGGATATCGAATGTGGCCTGACCTGCGAAGGCGCCTGCACCGAAGCAGCACGCTGCCTGCGCTGCGACCACTACGGTTACGGGATTTTCAGAGGAGGTCGAAACAGCAAATGGTAACTTTGACGATCGACAAGAAAGTGATCTCCGTGCCGGAGGGCACGACCATTCTGGAGGCCGCCAGGAGCGCCAATATCAGCATCCCCACCCTGTGCTATCTCAAGGATGTCAACGAGATCGCCGCCTGCCGCATCTGTATGGTGGAGGTGGAGGGGCACGCGCGGCTGGTGCCCTCCTGCGACAACGCCGTGGTGGAGGGCATGGTGGTGCACACCAACTCGCCCCGAGTCCGTGAGGCACGGCGCGTGAACCTGCGGCTGATCCTCAGCCAGCATGAGATCTGCTGCACCAAGTGTACCCGCAGCGGCAGCTGCAAGCTCCAGACACTGTGCAACGACTATAACCTGCTGGGTGACCACTACATCAAGGACCTGAAAAACATCCCCACCGATTTCTCCAACCCTGTGGTGCGCATCGAAAACCGCTGCATCCGCTGCATGCGGTGCATCCAGGTGTGCGAGAAGATCCAGACCATGAACATCTGGGATGTGGTGGGCACCGGTACCCGCACCACCGTGGGCGTGGGCCGCTTCCACACGCTGGGCGAATCCGACTGCACCTTCTGCGGCCAGTGCATCACCCACTGTCCCGTGGGCGCTTTGCAGGAGCACGATGACACCGGCAAGGTGTGGGACGCGCTGGCGGATCCCAACAGGATCACCGTGGTGCAGATCGCGCCCGCCGTCCGGGCCGCGTGGGCGGAGTACTATCACCTTGACCCCAAGTTCGCCACTGCCAAGCGGATGGTGACGGCATTGAAGAAGATCGGCTTCGACTACGTGTTCGACACCAACTTTACCGCCGACCTGACCATCATGGAGGAGGGCACGGAGTTTTTGCAGCGGTTCACCCACCGCGACCAGTACAAGTGGCCCATGTTCACCTCCTGCTGTCCCGGCTGGGTGCGGTTCGTGAAGGGCCAGTTCCCGGAATACACCACCAATCTGTCCACCGCCAAGTCCCCTCAGGCCATGTTCGGTGCGGTGGCCAAGAGCTACTTTGCCGAAAAGCTGGGGGTGGATCCCCATAACATCTATGTGGTGTCCATCATGCCCTGCACCGCCAAGAAGGCGGAGCGGGCCATCCCCAACCTGAACAGTGCCTGCGGCGATCCGGACGTGGACGTGGTGCTGACCACCCGCGAGTTCGTCCGCATGCTGCGGGGCGAGCAGATCAATCCCGCCGTCATGGAGGAGACGGAGTTTGACAGTCCTCTGGGCACCGGAACCGGTGCGGCGGTGATCTTCGGCGCCACCGGCGGCGTCATGGACGCGGCGCTGCGCAGCGCCTACTTCATGGTCACCGGCCACAACCCCGATCCCGACGCCTTTTCGGCGGTGCGGGGCATGGACGGCTGGAAGGAGGCCGCCTTCGAGATCCCCGGCGCGGGCCGTGTCCGCGTGGCGGTGGTCAGCGGTCTGGGCAATACCCGGAAGCTGATGAACGCCCTGAAGGACGGCAAGGCCAGCTACGACTTCGTGGAGGTCATGGCCTGCCCCGGCGGCTGTGTGGGCGGCGGCGGACAGCCCATCCGGGACAGTGTGGAGCTGGCCCAGCCCCGCGGCGATATCCTGTGGAGCATTGATAAGAATGCGCCTGTCCGGTTCTCCCACGAGAATCCAGAGGTGCGGGCCATCTATAACCAGTATTTCCACAAGCCCCTCAGCCACCGCTCCCACGAGCTGCTGCACACCGATCTGACGGCGTGGAAAATGCCCACGGAGGAGTAAACCGCCCTTTCTGACGGAGGTAACGCCATGAAAAAACTGATCGCGCTGCTGGCCGTGCTGTGTGTTTTCGCGCTGACAGGCTGCGGCAGTACGGAATGGACCATGTCAGACATCCAACTCTCGGCTCAGGACGCCGCGGCGGTGGACCGGTGTCTGAAGTCCAAGGACTGGCAGGACGGCCTGACGGACTGCATCTCGGTGCGCCTCACCGACGGCAGCGGCAGGCGCGTTGACTACTGCGCCGACTGCGGCATCTTCAACGATTTGGGGGCCGGACGGCACCTGAAACTCAGCGACAGTGCCCGTGAGGACATGAACACCCGGCTGGGACAATATGTTGACCTTTGGGACAGAGGATAACAAAAAGTGCGGTACATGCTTGTGTACCGCACTTTTCCATATGTACCGATCAACCGGCCAGCGTCTTGCCCATCTCGCGGCAGGCGTTCAGCGCCGCGTCGTCGGGGGCTTCGCAGCAGGTGACGCTCTCGCACACCAGATTCACACCGGCGCTGTCGCAGTCCTTTTCCCAGCTGCGCATCCACTCGCCGTCGCCCCAGCCGTAGGAGCCGAACAGCGCCACGCTCTTGCCGCTGAGACTGTTCTTGCAGTTGTCGAACATGGGCTGGAAGTCCACCTCCTCCAGCACCTCGCTGCCCATGGCGGGGCAGCCGAAGGCGATGGCGGAATAGCCGTTCAGGGAACCCACCTGATCGGGGGGCATCACGGTGACCTCCGCGCCGGCGGCCTTCATGCCCTCGGCCACGGCGTTGGCCATGGCCTCCGTGTTGCCGGTGCCGCTCCAATAGATCACAGCAGTCTTTTTCATAATCGTTGTCCTTTCTTTTTTACGAATTTATTGTATCAACCCGCCACTGTCAGCTGCCCGATATCGGAACCGGAACGCCACAGGGCGCAGTAGATCTCCGTGCATTTCTTGAACTGGTCGAACATCCGCCGCGCCTTCTCCACGTCGCCGTAGACCTTCCACAGTCCGGCGCACTTGAAGTCACAGGCCCGGTGCTCGATAAAGCCCTTTACATCCTCCGGCGGATAGCTGAGGAACAGGCCCACCTCGTGGGGGAACTCGCCGCTTTCCCGGAAGCGGCGGATCAGCTTGGCCACGCACCGCTGGCAGCCGCCGCAGGGATAGCCCGCCTGCTGTAAGATGTCCTGCGCCGTCTCGCTCTCCAGATCCCGCCGCAGCTCCGCCGGACGGTACAGGTACAGCAGCGCCTGCCGGCCCAGATAGCGGATGGGCAGCAGACACAGCCCCTTGGGCACCAGCTGCCGGTTCAGCCGCCGGATGTCCGCCAGCAGCGACGCCCGGTCGTCACAGGGGCAGGGGAACAGGCTGCCGGTCTTGATGCCCGCCAGCGTGGGCGCGCATTGCTTGATTAACAATTCTTCTGACATATGCGGCCTCCTCTCGTTGCTAGTATGGTGGATATATGGATCACTATATATTGGTTAGCGGAAGCTAACCAATGGGGCTTAAAAAATCTGCCGCGGCTGGCAGTCCTTTTTGACAAAGCGTTCCCGTTGGTTAGCTACTGCTAACCAACGACTCTTAAAAAAGCTGCCCTCAGGCAGTTTTTTAAGTTTCACCCACTGGAACTATGGGCAGTATAGCACAGGTCCCGCCGTTTGGCAAGCCCTTTTTTGAAAAAATTTCCAGAGTAAAGGTCAGGCGAACACCAGCTGTACCAGCACTATATACACCGCCGTGCCTGCGCCGATGGACAGCAGCATGTTGCGCTTCCACAGGTGCAGCACCGTCACCACCGCCAGGGCGATCAGCTCCGGCAGGCCGTGAGGTGCGGCGGCAATGTCCACGTTCCGCAGGCAGTACACCACCAGCAGGCCCATCATGGCGGCGGGCAGGGTGCAGCCCAGATACTCCACCACCTTGGGGATGGGCTTGTTGTCGGGGAACAGCAGGAAGGGGAGGAAGCGGGTGATGATGGTGCCCAGCGTCACCGCACCTACGATGATAAGCGCCTGGGTCGTTGTCAGTGTCATAGCTTTTTCCTCCCCAACAGTAATACGATCAGCACCAGCACCATGGCGGGGATCACCAGATTGTCCGCGCCGAACACCGCCAATGCGGCGGCAGAGCATACAAGGCCGATGACGCCGCTCATGCGGTTCTGGGGGTTCTTCACCTGCTCGATGAACAGCACCACGAACAGGCCCGTCAGGGCGAAGTCAAGGCCTGTGGTGTCGAAGGTGATAAACCGACCCGCCACCGCGCCCAGCACCGAGCCTGCCGCCCAGTAGCCGTAGTTCAGCAGCGACACCGCCAGATAGAAGTCCCTTTTCGGCACGTCCGCAGGCGGCACCACCGAGGAGACGATGGAGAATGTCTCGTCGCTGAGGGTGTAGATCAGTACGCCCTTGGCCGCGCCGAGACCGCGGTATTTGCCCAGCATGGACACGCCGTAGAACAGGTGGCGGGCGTTGACCATCAGGCTCATCAGAAACGCCTGAATGGGGTCAAAGGCAGTGGTCAGCAGCGTGATGGCCACGAACTGCATGCTGCCGCAATAGGCAAGGCAGCACATCAGCAGCACCCATGGCACGCCGTAGCCCTTGGTCTGCATCAGCACGCCGTAGGCGATGCCCAGCACCAGATATCCGGTCAGCACCGGAATGGTCTGGGGGAACGCGGTACGGATAGCGGCAAGGGCGGGATGCGGCTTTTTCTCCATACATCCACCTCCGGATAAAGAAGCTGTAAAGTGTTCTCAATTATATACAACACAGCGGGGAAAATCAAGAAAAGTTTACAATTATCGCCTTGATTCCCTGTATGGGTATGGTATCGTGTAGGTACAGAGGAAAGGAGCGTGATCCCATGAAAAAGCTGCATAAGGTGGAGCAGGGCAAGATGCTCTGCGGTGTGTGCACCGGTATCGCCGCCTATTTCGACATCGATCCCACGCTGGTGCGTCTGGGCTGGGTGTTGTTTTCCCTGCTGGGAGGCAGCGGTATTCTGGCCTACATCATCTGCGCGCTGATCGTTCCCAACGATCCGGATAAGGTAGAATAATACAGCAAAAGCACCACTTTGTGGTGCTTTTGTTTCGTTGACAATCCCTGCGGGGACTGGTACAATGATGCTATCAAACAAAAAGGAAGTGATCCCATGATCCTGACTCCCCAGCAGCAGGCGCTGCTTGACGGCGAAAAAGGCGAGGTCATGGCCAAGGTGGTCAAAACTCTGGTCATGTACGGCGACGCCTTCGGCGCGGAGCGGATGGTGCCCGTCACCAGCCAATATGGCCACACGGTTATCAGCTTCGGCCTTGACGTGATGAAGCCGGTGTACGACCTGTACGACCAGCTGATCGCCGCCGGACTGACCGACGGCCAGCGCTTCACCGCCGATCCCCGCCCGCTGGATGAAAACGTCCCCTCCGGCCTTCTGGAGAACGTGGTGTTCAAGAAGATCATGTATACGCAGCAGGAGCGGTATGAGGAGCAGCTGCGCAAGCTGGGCATCGTCAGCGACGACGCCTATACCTGCACCTGCTATATGGACGAGGTGGGCAATGTCCCCAAAAAGGGAGACGTGCTGACTTGGGCGGAATCCTCCGCCGTGGTGTACGCCAACTCCGTGCTGGGCGCACGGTGCAACCGCAACTCCGGCATTCTGGAGCTGATGGGCAGCATCGCGGGCTTCGTGCCGGAGTTCGGTTTGCTGACCGACGCGGGCCGCAAGGCCACATGGGTGGTGGAGGTGCGCTGCACCTCCTGTCCCGAGCCGCAGCTGCTGGGCAGCGCCATCGGCATGAAGGTCATGGAGGAGGTGCCCTACATCAAGGGCATGAACACATGGCTGGGTACTGAGCTGGACGACGGCGCGAAAACGTACCTGAAGGACTTCGGTGCGGCCACCGCCTCCAACGGCGCAGTGGGACTGTACCACATCGCCGGACTGACCCCCGAGGCCAATGAGCAGGGCGAGAGCCTGATCGCGGAGAATGCCAAGGTCTACGTCATCGACGACGCGGAGCTCCAGCGGGTAAAGGACAGCTATCCCGTCATGTGGAAGAATCCCCACGCCAAGCCGGAGCTGTGCTTCGTGGGCTGTCCCCACATGTCCCTGAAGCAGCTCCACGACTGGACCGACGCAGTGGAGCAGAACCTACGGCTGAACGGCAGGGACAAGGTGGCCGTTCCCACGGTATTCACCGCCGCCCCCGCCGTGATCAGGGCCTTCGAGCAGGACACCGTCTACGCGGCGCGGCTGCACAACATGGGCGTGGTGGTCAGCTATATCTGCCCGCTGATGTACATGAACAACCCCCTGTGCAAGAAGAAGGCGGTCATCACCTCCTCCAACAAGCTGCGCACCTATACCAGCGCCCGGTACTATACCGAGCGGGAGATCCTGGACATTATCACCGGAAGGGAGGTCGACTGATATGAAGGAATTCAAGGGCCGCGTCGTGGTGCCCGGCACCTGTCAGGCGGAAGCGCTGGTGAGCTATGGCGGCTTCAACACGCTGGCCAGCTATCAGATGGCGCTGATGTTCGGCGACAAGAAGGTGAAGTGCGGCGACCAGAATAACGCCGACCTCTATAAGAGACCCATGCTGGGCAAGGCCCTGTGCCTGCCCATGACCATTGGCTCCACCACCGGCGGCATGGTGCTGTTTACCGCCTGCGCGCTGGGCAAGCAGCCCGCCTGCATGCTGTTCTCCATGCCCATCGACTCACTGGCTGCCAGCGGCGCGATCCTGGGCGACGTATGGACCGACGGCAAGATGCCTGTGGTGGACAGTCTGGGCGAGGAATTTCTGGAATACGTCAAGACCGGCATGCAGGTGACGGTGGGCGAGGAAGGACTGGTGACCGTAGAATGAGCGATAACGTATTCAGCAAGAAACCCAGCGAGTGCCGCTATTCCTTCATGCAGCACAGGGAGTGCGAGTTTTTCCCCTGCCACGCCACCAACCATCCGGAGGACTTCAACTGCCTGTTCTGCTACTGCCCGCTGTACGCCTTGGGCAGTCAATGCGGAGGTAATTTCAAGTGGCTGGAAAACGGCGTGAAGGACTGCTCGGCCTGCATGCTGCCCCATGGCCGCGGCAGCTATGAGTATATCATGGGTAAGTTTCCCTTGATCTCCGCCATGGCCAAGCGCAACCGGTAAAGGACCCATCCCGCGGCGTCTGCCGCGTTCTGATAGATATTTTTCAACACGAAAGGGGTTGTTCATTATGATGAAGAAATATTTTGTCCCGATCAACACACAACTTTGGAGGAATTTGAATGAACAACATAACTTTGAAACCGATCGATCAGAACAACTTTATCACCTGCTTTAATCTGGAGCTGGGCGAGGGACAGGACAAATTCGTCTCCCACCCCATCCGCAGTCTGGCACAGGCCTATGTTTACCGGGATCAGTGTACCCCCTTTGGCATTTACGACGGGGATACCATGGTGGGCTACGTCATGGTGATCTACGATGATGATGAATGTACCTATAACATCTGGCACCTGATGATCGACCGCCGCTGCCAGGGCAGGGGCTATGGCTGTGCCGCCACAGAGCAGGCGCTGGCTTATATCGCGGAAAAGCCCTTTGGTCCGTCGGAAACGACGCTGATCACCTGCGCCCCGGAGAACCGCGTGGCCTATGAGCTGTACCGGCGCATGGGCTTTGCCGAGACCGGCCGCGGCGACGAGGACGAGGTGGAGTTGGCCCGCCCCATCGACTGACAGAAATACGCAAAGCCCTGACCCATCGGGTCAGGGCTTTGCTCTTTCATTACGCCTTTGTGTTCAGCAGCACTCTGGCGAAGGCGTCGGCGAAGATACGGGCACTGTTGAGGGCTTCGTCCAGCGAATTGCCCGCCGCGCCCACCTCCACCAGCATGGAGCCGAGAGATTTGTGCTGGTTATAGTTGGAGTTCCGCAGCGTGATGGGCCGCATCACCGTGGGATAGTCCGCCGTGATGGCCTCAGACACCGCCACCGCCAGCTTCAGATTCTCCTGCCAGCCGTCGTGATTGCTGCCCATGATGAAGCTCAGCTGGGCGGCGTTGGGGTCCTCCAGTGAGATCAGCTTATACTGCCGGTGCTGGGCGTCCTCCACCGCATCCCGGTGGATGTCCAGAATGAAGGAGATGGAGGGGTATTTCTCCAGATACGCCTCGATGCCCTCCACCGACCGGCTGTAGGCTCCCTCATACAGGGGATCGTCGTACAGCGTCCGGTCGTGGAGCACGGAGATGCCGTAGCCCGACAGCACCGACGCGATCTCGTCCCCCACCCGCACCACATTCTTGTTGGTGTCGCTGGTGCGGCAGGTGCCGGTGGAGACATAGTCCTGCCCGGCAGGCATGGTATAGGCCTCGCTGCCGTGGGTGTGGAGGATCAGCACCTGCGGCGACTCGTCCGTCAGGTGGGCGGCAAAGCCCTCCTCAGCCAGCGCGGCGGCGTCCAGCGTCTTATTGGAGCCGTTTTTGATGCAGATGCCCCGCACCACGGTATAGCCTGCTTTGTTGGTGATGTTCACCGTCTGGGAGGGCACGCCGTTGTCCTGAAAGGCCAGCGCCGTCCGGGGCGTTACCGGCAAGGGCGCACTGACAGCGGGCGTGTCCGCTTCCGCAGGTTCCGGTGGCTGTGGTGCTTCCGGTGCCTCCTGCGGCGCGGCGGAGACCTCGCTATGCGCTGCCAGCAGCGTGGGGGACTGGTACAGCGCCAACATGGCGGGCAGCGACAGACCGTCTGCCGGCAGCCAGTCGCCCAGCGACCATTGCAGCAGCCATTTGGCGGCGCTGCCGCTCCGCGTCTCGCTGCCGTCCGATGCGGCGGCCACCGTTACCAGCGTCAGTGCCGCCAGCACCAGCGCCACACCCCGCCTGAGCCATTGCTTCATTGCCATCACCTCGGACAAGTATATGCGGGGGAGAGGGTGGTTTATGACAAGGGGGGGTTCGCGCCGGAGCGCGAAACTCCCCTTACACCCCTTACAAAAACTCCCCCTTGCAAAACGCCGCCGCGTATGCTATCATAGACCTGTATATAAGAAAACTCATATAGCCGTGCCGCGACGGGGTACGGCGTTTCTACGGCGTCACCGGTGACGCCACTATGGGTGCTTTGCCGCGATGGGCGGCGGGGCGCTCATTTTATTTTGCCTGAAAAGAGGGATCGTTCCATGACACAGGTCTTGAAGGGCCATATCGTCCACGCTCCGGCGCTGGGCCGGATGGACATTACGGAAAACGGCTTTCTGGTGCTGGAGGACGGCGTGATTGCCGGAGTCTACCATACGCTGCCGGACTGCTACGCTCACGCCCCGCTGCGGGACTACGGCGACAAGCTCATCATGCAGTCCTTTGCCGACATGCACCTCCACGCACCCCAGTACCCCATGCTGGGCATGGGCATGGATCTGCCGCTGCTGGACTGGCTGAATACCTACACCTTCCCCACCGAGTCCCGGTTCGCTGATCTGGACTATGCCCGCCGTACCTACCGGCGTCTGGCCAGCGACCTCATTACCAACGGCACCACCCGCGTGGCCATGTTCTCCTCGCTGCATACCGAGGCGACTTGGGTGCTGATGGAGGAGCTGGAGAAGGCGGGGGTCACCGGCTATGTGGGCAAGGTGAACATGGATCGCAACGGCCTGCCCGGCGTTTTGCAGGAGACCACCGAGGAGTCCGTCCGGGAGACGCTTCGCTGGCTGGAGGGCTGCCGGTTCGAGCACGTCAAGCCCATCCTTACGCCCCGCTTTACCCCCAGCTGCACCGACGAGCTGATGGCGGCGCTGGGCCGCATCGCCGAGGAAAAGGGCCTGTACGTCCAGTCCCACCTGTCCGAGAGCATAGGCGAGATCCAGTGGGTGCGGGAGCTGCACCCCGAGTGCAAGCGCTACTGGGAGACCTACGACAAGTACGGCCTGTGGAAGGATCACACCCTGATGGCCCACTGCGTCCATTCCGACGCGGTGGAGCGCAAGGCCATCAAGGACGCCAACGTGGTGGTAGTCCACTGCGGTGACTCCAATGTGAACATCTGCTCCGGCGTGTGTCCGGTGCGGCGGATGCTGGACGAGGGCATCTGGGTCACGCTGGGCAGTGATATTGCCGGCGGCGCGCAGCTGCCCATGTATAAGGTCATCGCCACCTCCATCCGCACCTCCAAGGTGCGCCGCATCAGCGACGACTGGCAGACCGATTTCCTGACGGTGGGGGAGGGCTACTATCTGGGCACCACCGCCGGCCACAAGTACTTCGGCGCAGGCGAGGGCTTCGCTGTGGGTGATAAGCTCCACGCCATCGTGGTAGATGATGCCGATTTCCCCGAAGCCAGCCATCCTCTCAGCGTGGAGGAGCGGTTCGAGCGGATCGTCTACATGACCCATCGTCACAACATCGTGTCCGTCTGGTCAGACGGCCGTGAAGTGGTGAAGCGGTAAGAAAAACAAAAAGAGGGACGGGTGCATAGCATCCGTCCCTCTTTTTGTTTGATTCAGTTCTGCCGGACAAAAATCATGTTCTCCATCAGGTCGATCTTTTCGATGGTACCCACCACGGCAGTGGGAACGCCCAAGATATCGCTGAATACCAGCGTATCGCCCTCGACCTTCATAGAGGCCACGTTCTTGCAGACTTCCTTCTTCTCGTCACCCTTCAGAGTGTAAACAGTGGAAAGGCACATGGTTTTTATTCTCCCTTCAGAAGCTTCAGGGCCTCATCCAGCTTTTCGTTGCCCAAGTTGAAATCCAGAATCGCGTCGTGGATCAGCTGAGCGGCCTCGTCATCCATGCTGTGAGCCAGCTCGTGCAGCTCCTCGGCGTGATGGCGGTTGTGCTGCACCATATAGGCCAGCAGCGCCAGCGCTTCCTCCGGAGAGTGCTGCTGATGCTCGTGATCGTGGTCATGGGTGTGGCAATGGGTATGGGTGGTGCCGTCGGCATGGGTGTGTTTGTGTTCGTGACCGCACATGGAAAAGGCCCTCGCTTTCATTTTTTTCTTATTCTACCACGCCGCCGTGGGTAAGTCAAATGACAAATAACAGACATATTTGCGAAATCTGTGCATTTTCTGTATAAAAAGCACAAATTTATTGACAAAAAATCTGTAATTATGTATAATTTTTTCGTAAAATACCGCTTTGTGTGTTATGCGGCGTTAAGGAGGAACACAATGAGGGATCTGAAGCATCTGATTTATTTCGAGAACCTGCTGCAGGAGGCCAATAACGACCTCGTCAAGCAGGCCAAGGACGAAGGAAAGCTGGCGCTGGGGTACACCTGCTACTTCATGCCGGAGGTACTGCTGGATCTGCCCAGCTGTTTCAGCGTGCGTCTGCGGGCGCCCCGCTGTACTTCGCCCGACATGGCGACCTATTACATGTCATCCCGTACCTGCCACTATGGCCGCAGCCTGCTGGAGCGGGCGCTGGAGGGCGGCTTCAACTTCTTGGATGCCCAGCTGGCTACCGAGACGTGTACCGTTACCTGCCGGTTCCAAGAGCATCTGCAGCGGATGCAGGATGTCATCCAGAACGAGCGCTTCCAGTGCTCCTTCATGGACGTGCCCTTCAAAAAGACCCAGAACGCCATCGACCACTATGAGAGCCAGCTGAAGGCCCATGTGCTGGACTTCCTGCGGGATAACTACGGCGTGGACACCTCCGACGAGGCGCTGCTTGCCACCATCGAGTCCCACAACGAGGTCTGCCGTCTGGTGCAGGAGATCGGCGATTACCGCAAGCTGGATAACCCCACCATCACCGGCTATGAGTTCGCGGTCATCACGCTGGCGACCATGACATGTCCCAAGGACCTCATCATCGACAAGCTCCGCGAGACGGCGGAGGAGATGCGTACCCGCCAGCCTGACGCCAAGAAAGAGTTCCGCTGCAAGGTGGTGCTGGCCGGCAGCGAGAACGACGATCCCGATTTCATCAAGCTTATTGAGAGCTGCGGCGCCCGCGTGGTGGCCGACCGCTATTGCTACGGCGCGGCCGAGGCCCGCCAGCCCATCGAGATCAAAGACGGCGAGACGCCCCTGCGTGCCATCGCCCGCCACTATCTGCTGACCAGCCAGTGCACCCGCTTCATGGAGCAGAACGAGATGCGCCGCCGCAAGCAGGTCATCGCCGACATGGCCAAGGAATACAAGGCTGACGGCATCATCATCGCCTCCAACAAGTTCTGCGAGTATTGGAGCTATGAGCGCGTCATCGACACGGTGGTGCTGCAGCGCGACTTCGGCTACCCCGTCTGCTCCATTGAGAAGGAGTATATCAATTCCGCCTCCGGTCAGCTCCGTACCCGTTTTCAGGCGTTTATCGAGAGCGTGGAGATCAAGAAGATCCAGGGAGGGAACAACTGATGAAAAAGATCGACCTGAAAAACACGCTGGCCAAGGCCAAGGACGTGAACTATAAGAAGCTGGCAAAGGACTTCTGGTACGGCAAGCCTCACGGCGAGCGCCGTCTGGGCGACCTGTACTGCGACAAGACCGGCCTTTACAAGCACCGTGAGTGGCGCGGCGTGAAAGACACCTTCTACTACTTCCACAAGGTGTGGATGTATAACTACGCCATGCTGGTGTACGACGTGATGCGCTACGGCGGACTGGTGACCTTCTTCAAGGGCTGCTGGCGTTACCGCTGGATGGGCCAGACCTATCTGCCTGTGCTCCACTGGTTCGACCGCGGTATGGAAGGTCTGCGGGGCGAAGCCCTGCGCGCCTGCCCGCTGCATTATCGCGCCATGACCAACGCCACCATCTATCAGTTCATGCAGATGTTCTCCAACGACCTGAACATCCAGAAAGGCAAGAAGGCCAAGGCACGCCATGACAAGACCATGGCCCATGACGAGACCGTCTGGGGCGGCATCTTCTACCCCTTCAGCAAGGAGAACGAGAACGTTCCCCTGCAGATGATCCCCTATTTCGTCACCTGCCACGTCAACAACCACACCGTTCTCAACTACATCGACGCGGTGCAGTCCATCGGCCTGCCCGGCGACCCCTGCCCCATGTGTCAGGCGGAGGCGGGATTGTTCGTGCTGGACGATGTGCCCGATTACTACAAGGCCGTCATCACCTCCAACGAGGCCTGCGACGGCTCCGTGGCCACCTCTATCCTGCAGGACTGGCTGATGGACAAGCCCCTGTTCGCCATGCCGCAGCCCATGCAGTTTGACGATCCGCTGGTGCAGAAGCACTGCCAGAAGGAGATCGAGGAGGCTTGGAAGTTCATCGAGGAGCAGACCGGCACCAAGTTCGACTGGGATCAGCTGGTGAAGAAGCTGGAGAGCCAGAACGAGCTGCAGCGCTTCGAGTGGGAGAAGTGGGACGTGGCCGCCAATACCGACTACTATCCCATCAACGGCGTGTCTCAGGCGCTGTACCGCATCTACCAGTCCCAGTACGGCGATCTGCCCATCTGGCACGAGACCGACAAGAAGGTCCGCAAGATTCTGGAGAAGTGCGTGGAGGATCGCATCAACAACTTCCCGCTGACCCGTCACCGCGTCATCGCATGGTCCTGCGCACCCCTGTACTATTCCAACTGGTGCACTTGGGCCTATAACTGCTGGGGCCTGAACACCATCATCAACATGGACTCCCTGATGTTCGACATGACCCTCCGCACCGACAGCTATGAGCATACGCTGGAGGATATGGCGACGTATCACGAGTGGGCGCCCATGCGGCGTATGGCCGTGGGCGGCATGCACCACATCTTCGAGCTGTGGGAGAATATGGAGCGGTTCCACTGCGACATGGTCATGATGTACGACCAGCTGCTGTGCAAGGGCATGCAGGGCGTTCACGGCCTGTTCGAGGATGAGTTCCGCGCCCGCAACATCCACGCCATCTGGATGCCTCACGCCCTGCCTGACAAGCGCAACGTATCCCGCGCGGAGATCCGCACCATCATCAACGACTATATGACCACCGTCATGCACGAGGAACCGCTGGATCCCTCCCTGTTGGAGTTCGACGATTCCCAGAGCTGGTAAGAGGAGGAGAGGAACATGAAAAAACTGCTGAAAATTCTGGGCAAGCTGCTGCTGATCGGCGGCGGCATCTACGCGGCCCTGTTCGCCATCTTCTTCTTCGATCTGGATGGCAAGGCCCTGTTCTACGGCGTGGAGCCGTTCCTGTGCCGTCACTATGACCGCATGGAACGCCGCGACCCGCTGAAGCAGGCTTATGACATGGAAAAGCCCCACTACGAATACAACAAGTAAAAAAGAGAGAGGGTAAAACGATGAAATATTTTGGCGGCTGCGACGTAGGCTCCACCTACACGAAGGCAGTAATTTTAGATGAAAACGGCAAGATCTGCGCCGATACCACCATCCGCAGCAAGATCAACTCCGAGGTCAGCGCGAAGATGGCCATGGAGGAGGTTCTGAACAAGGTGGGTCTCAAGTCCTCCGAGGAGCTGGGCTACCTGATCGGCACCGGCTATGGCCGCAACAAGGTGCCCTTCGCCGACGAGAACATCTCCGAGATCTCCTGTCACGCAATGGGCGTACATGTCACCGATCCCTCCGTCAAGGCCATCATCGACATCGGCGGTCAGGACGTGAAGGGCATCAGCGTTGACACCGACGGCACCGTGAAGAACTTCGCCATGAACGACAAGTGCGCCGCCGGTACCGGCCGCTTCTACGAGGCTATGGCCCGCAGCTTTGAAATGAGCCTGCCGGAGTTTTCCAACCTGTCCCTGACGGCCAAGAACGTGATCCCCATTACCGCCCAGTGCACCGTGTTCGCCGAGTCCGAGGTCATCACCCTGGTGGGTGAGGGCAAGCCCATGGATGAGATCGCCGCCGGTATCCAGATGGCCGTGGCCAAGCGCTGCTTCGTCATGAGCAAGAAGGCCGGCGCTACCGACAGCATCACCCTGACCGGCGGCTGCGCCAAGAACGCAGGCCTGAAGCAGGCCATCGAGCATGTGCTGAAGCTGAAGGTCATCGACCTCAAGACCGATCCCCAGCTGATGGGCGCACTGGGCGCTGCCGAATATGCCCGCCAGAAGGGTATGGCCAAGGCGTAAGCACTTGTCAAATCGGAGAGATTGATGTATCATAGGAATAAGGCTGCCGCGGCGCAACTGCGGCGGCCTTTTTCCAAATCACCGTGAAGGAGCGATACCCCATGTCCGAACACGTTCACATCCACGCAGACGGCACGACCCATACCCATGCCGACGGTACGACACATACCCACGGCGATGGCACATCCCATGGCCACACCCATTCCCACGCTCACACCAAGGCTGTGCTGAACCGTCTCAGCCGGGCGCAGGGCCATCTGGACGCGGTGCGCCGCATGGTGGAGCGGGGCGAGGACTGCTCTGAGGTGCTGGTGCAGCTGTCCGCCGTGATCTCAGCCCTGAACTCCACCGGTCGTGTGATTTTGAAGGATCACATCGCCCACTGCATCGTGGACGCAGTGGAGGACGGCGACAACGCCGCCATCGAAAGTCTCAACGCCGCCATCGACCGCTTTATGCGCTGACACGGGTGTTGACAAAAGTGGTACAATAGAATAAGAATAATAACCGAAACAAGGGAGGAAATGCTATGATCTCTGCTATCGTATATGCGTCCAACTCCGGCTATACCGCCCAGTACGCCAAAATGCTGGGTCAGGCCACCGGCCTGCCGGTCAACGACATTTCCCAGATGCACAATCCCCAGCCCGACCAGCAGGTCATCTATCTGGGCTGGGTCATGGCGGACAAGTGCGTGGGCGCACGGAAGGCCATGAAGTTCTTCGATGTCCGCGCTATGGTGCGCGTGGGCATGGGCCCCGGCAGCAAGGCTGCCGCCGATGCGCTCCACGATCAGCTGCTGCGGGACTTCGGCAAGGAGGTGGACTGCTTCGCCTTGCAGGGCGGCTTCGATATCAAGAAGCTCCACGGCCCCTTCAAGTGGATCATGAAGGTCAAGTGCAGGGATATCCTCAAGAATCTGGAGGAGAAGAAGCCTTTGAACGAGGCCCAGCAGCTGACCTACGACATGGCCAAGAAGGGCGCCTCCGCTGTCAGCGCCGAGGCGCTGGCTCCTGTGGTGGACTGGTACAAGGCCCATAAGTGAGGTGCGCCATGCCCAATATGAAAACCGCGAGAACCATCGCCAACGTGGGAGAAAAGGCCGCCAAGGCTGCCGGAAAGGTGCTGCCGGGGCTGTCCGCGCTGGGCAAGGCGCTGGCCGTCATTTACGGCACCATGACCGCCCTGACCGCTGTGGGCTGGGTCATCACCCGCGCCAACGAGAAGAAAAAGGACGGGGAAGCATAATCGCATATATCCAAGGGAGGCGCTGCCGCGCCTCCCATCCCCATAGAAAGGATAAAACCATGAGCAAGAAAGAATTCAAAGCCGAGTCCAAGCGCCTGCTGGACATGATGATCAACTCCATCTATACCCATAAGGAGATCTTCCTCCGCGAGATCATCTCCAACGCCTCCGACGCCATCGACAAGCTGTGCTACATCAGCCTGACCGACGACAAGGTGGGCCTGAAGCGGGAGGACTTTCAGATCACCCTGACTATCGACAAGGAGAACCGTACCCTGACCGTCAGCGACAACGGCATCGGCATGGACGAGAGCGATCTGGAAAACAATCTGGGCGTCATCGCCAACAGCGGCAGTCTCCAGTTCAAGGGCGAGCTGGAGGGCAAGGAGACCACCGATACCGATATCATCGGCCAGTTCGGCGTGGGCTTCTACTCCGCTTTCATGGTGGCTGACGAGATCACCGTCATCACGAAGAAGTACGGCTGCGATCAGGCGTACCGCTGGCAGTCCACCGGCGTGGACGGCTATACCATCGAGCCCTGCGAGAAGGACGCCGTGGGCACCGATATCATCATGCACATCAAGCCCGACAGCGAGGAGGAGAAGGACGAATACAGCCAGTACCTGCGGGAGTATCCCCTCTATAAGCTGGTGAAGAAATACAGCGACTATATCCGCTTCCCCATCCGCATGCTGATGCCCCATCCCAAGCTGAAGGAGGGCTGCCCTGAGGATAAGCCGGAGTATGAGGAGGAGTTCGTCTATGAGACCCTCAACTCTATGGTGCCCCTGTGGCAGCGGAAGAAGAGCGAGGTCACCAAGGAGGAATACGACAAGTTCTATCAGGAGCGCTTCGGTGAAATGGCCCCGCCCCAGTCGGTGATCACCGCCTCGGTGGAGGGTGCGGTGACCTATAAGGCCCTGCTGTTCATCCCCTCCCGCATGCCCAACCAGTACTTTACCGAGGATTTCAAGCCCGGTCTGCAGCTGTATAGCTCCGGCGTCATGATTATGGACCACTGCGCCGACCTGCTGCCGGAGTACTTCAACTTCGTCCGGGGCGTGGTGGATTCCCCCGACCTGAGCCTGAACATCTCCCGCGAGCTTTTGCAGCATGACCGCCAGCTGAAGGTCATCGCCTCCAATCTGGAGAAGAAGATCAAGGCGGAGCTGCTGCGGATGCTGAAGGACGAGCGGGAGAGCTATGAGACCATCTACCGCAGCTATGGCCGCCAGCTGAAGCTGTGCGCTCTGGATAACTACGGCGCCAACAAGGAAAAGGTGCAGGATCTGCTGCTGTTCTACTCCTCCAAGGAGAAGAAGCTGGTGACGCTGGACGAGTATGTGGACCGCATGCCGGAGGATCAGAAGTTCATCTACTACGCCACCGGCGAGAGTGTGGACGCCATCGACCATCTGCCCCAGACGGAGCTGGTGAAGGAGCATGACTATGAGATGCTGTACTTCACCGACAACACCGACGGCTTCATCCCCGACATGTTCGGCAAGTACCGGGACAAGCCCTTCCGCAGTGTGGTGGACGGCGAGCTGGAGCTGGACGACGAGAAGAAGCCCGACGAGACCGAGCACTACAAGGAGGCCTTCACCTTCATCAAGGAGGCGCTGGGCGACAAGGTGACGGAGGTCAAGGCCAGTACCAAGCTCAAGACCCACCCGGTGTGCCTGTCCAGCGGCGAGGGCATCACCTTCGAGATGGAGAAGTACTTCACCGCCGTACAGCCCGACCTGAACATGAAGGCCAAGCGCATCCTTGAGGTCAACGTGGACCATCCCGCGTTTCTGGCCTTCGAGACGGCCCGCATCGTGGAGCCGGAGAAGGCCAAGAAGTACGCCCAGATCCTGTATAATCAGGCGTGCCTGATCGCCGGTCTGCCCATCGACGATCCCAGCGCCTACACCGATCTGCTGTGCAGCTTGTGGAAGTAACAGGGACGGAAAGCGCGGCCTTTTGACCGGTATATTCATAATACAAGAACAGCCGCGGCAGAACATGCCGCGGCTGTTCTTGTATTACGGCTCATCCTGTGATAAGATGAAAGCAAAAGACCGGTGCTTGCGGAGGTGCGGGGATGAAGATACGGTGCGTGTGGGAACACAATGGAAACGACAGCATTTGATGTGTGACGCCGCTTTCCAAGGAAAGAAAATACGGCATGACAGCCGGAAAATGAGAGATGAGGAGAAGGGAGAAACACCTATGCTGACCATCTGGATCGGCCGCGCGGGAAGCGGCAAATCGGCGCGGGTGCTGGAGACCATGGGCCGGGAACGGGAGAACCGTCCCCAGCTCCTGCTGGTGCCGGAGCACACGTCCCATGAGGCGGAGCTGGATCTGTGCCGCGCCTGTGGCCCCACCGCCAGCCGCAATGCCGAGGTGCTGACCTTCCAGAGCCTTGCCACCCGCGTGCTGAGTGAGACCGGCGGTTTGGCGGAGGTGACGCTGGACAACGGCGGCAAGCTGCTGACCATGCGGCGGTGCTTACAGGAGCTGCACAGCAACCTGAAGGTGTTCGGGCGGCCCTCCCAGCGGGCGGCGTTCCTGCACCAGCTGACCACGCTGGCCGACGAATTTTATGCCTATCAGATCGCGCCGGAGATGCTGTATCGCCATGTGGCGGACATGGAGGGCGCTATGGGCGACAAGCTGCGCGATGTGGCGCTGATCTTCGCCGCCTACGACGCGCGGCTGCGCAACGGGGAGACGGATGTGCGATCCCGCGTGCAGAAGCTCCACGACAGCCTGCCCCAGTCCCACTATCTGGACGGGAAGGATCTGTATCTGGATGGCTTTTCCTTCTTCAACAAACAAGAGGAGAGCGTGCTGGCGCTGGCGCTACGGCGGTGTCACAGCGTGACGGTGACGCTGCTGGGTGACCGGAGCGGGCAGCTGTTCCAGAATGCCGCCGCCCAGAAGGAGCGGCTGGTGCGCATGGCCCGTGAGGCGGGGGTGGAGTGCCGCCTGGCCTACCTCTCCCGGCAGGATGACAGTCCGCTGGGGCATCTGGAACGCCACTGCTTCGGCAGCGACGCGGTATGGGAGGAGGAGACCGGCGCGGTGGCCCTCTATCAGGCGGCCACCGCCTATACCGAGGTGGAGTATGTCTCCGCCCGGATCCGGCAGCTGGCGGCGCAGGGCTATCGCTATCGGGATATTGCCGTGGCCAGCCGCAGCATGGACATTTATGGGCCGCTGCTGGAGTCGGTGTTCCGGCGTGACGGCATCCCCGCCTACATCAGCCGCCGCAGCGACATTCTGGAAAAGCCGGTGATGACGCTGCTGCTGTCCGCCGTGGACGCGGTGACCGGCGGCTTTGAGTATGAGGACATGTTCCGCTATCTGAAAACCGGCATGACCGGCGTGACGGCGGCGGAGTGCGACCTGTTGGAAAACTATGTGATCCGGTGGGATATCCGGGGGAATATGTGGCTGCGGGACGTGCCGTGGACGCTGAATCCCGACGGCTACGGACTGGACATGACGGAGGAGCGCACAGTCCGGCTGGAGGAGATCAACCGCATCCGGGAAAAGGTGCGCGGGCCGCTGTCGGCGCTGGCCGACGGCTTGAAGCAGCGGCCCGCCGCACGGGATAAGGTCCGGACGCTGTATGAGTTCGCGGCGGCGGCCGGTGTGCCGGACGCCCTGCGGGAGAAGGCGGATGAACTGCTTTCGGCAGGACAGGTGCAGCTGGCGGAGGAATACGCCCAGCTGTGGCAGATCTTCTGTGACGTGCTGGATCAGTTTGTGGAAATTCTGGGGGATACGGAGCTGGACGGCGAGGAGTTCGCCAGACTGCTGCGGCTGGTGCTGACCCAGTACAGCGTGGGTACCATCCCCGCCACGCTGGATCAGGTGAAGGTCAGCGAGATTACCCGCAACGACCGCCACCGGGTGCGGGTACTGTTTCTGCTGGGAGCCAACGACCACCTGCTGCCCAAGATCGAGAAGGACGGCGGCGTGCTGGACAGCGACGACCGGCAGGCGCTGGCGCAGCGGGACATCCCCCTGTCGGACGCCACCTTTGACGCGCTGGACAACGAATTGCAGAATATCTACGCCTGCCTTGCCCAGCCCACGGAGCAGCTGCATATCTCGTGGCCCGTCACCGATGTGACCGGTGCGGAGCTGCGGCCCTCCTTCGTGGTGGAGCGGGTGCGGCTGCTGTTCCCGAAGCTGAAGGTACAGCGGGAGAACGGAGCCTACCGCATGACGCTGCCTGCCACGGCCTTGTGCGCCGCCGGGGAGAACGAAGCCCTGCGGCGGTATTTCGAGGGACAGCCCCGGTACGCGGCGGCTCTTGCCGCCATGGCCCGCGCCCGGCGGATGGAGCGGGGACGGCTCTCGCCGGAGGCGGTGCAGTCCCTGTACGGTCGCTCCATCGCCATGTCCGCCAGCCGTATCGACCGGGTGAAGTCCTGCCATTTCGGCTATTTCATGGAATACGGCCTGCGGGCCAGGGAGCGGAAGAAGGCCGGGTTCGAGGCCCCGGAGGTGGGCACCTTCCTGCACTATCTGCTGGAAAACGTGAACCGTGAGGTGAAGGAGCAGGGCGGCTACGGACAGGTGGACGACGAGGCGCTGCGCCATATGGTGAAGCGCTATGTGGAGCGCTACGCCGCCACGCAGATACAGGAGTATCAGAACAAGTCCGCCCGCTTCCGGTATCTGTTCAGCCGCCTGCGGGAGACGGCGTATACCATTATCATAAGTATTGCCAAGGAAATGCGGCAGTCGGATTTCCAGCCGGTGGAGTTCGAGCTGAGCTTCGGCGGACGGGACGGCCATCTGCCTGCCATCACTGTGCGGGAGGGCGGCGCGTCGCTGTCGGTGTCCGGCAAGGTGGACCGTGTGGACGGCTGGCTCCATGACGGGAAGCTGTACCTGCGGGTGGTGGACTATAAGACCGGCAAAAAGAGCTTTGACCTGACGGATATCCGCTACGGACTGGGCATCCAGATGCTGCTGTACCTCTTTACGCTGGAGCGGGAGGGACAGGCGTATTTCGGCTATCCCATCGTGCCCTGCGGCGTGCTGTATCAGCCTGCCCGCAGCGTGATACTGCGGCAGGATCGGAATATCAGCGACGAAAAGCTGAAGGCGGCGCTGGAGAGCGAGCTGCGCCGCACGGGTCTGGTGCTGGGCGAGCCGGAGGTGCTGCGGGCCATGGAGCACAGCGCGCTGGAGACGCCCTGCTATCTGCCCATCAGCGTGAAGAAGGACGGTACGCTGTCCGGCGACATCGCCACGGCGGCCCAGCTGGGCCATCTGGGGCGGTATGTGGACCGGCTGCTGCACCAGGTCGCCGGTGAGATCGCTCACGGCAACATCGACGCCGATCCCTATGCCCGCGGGCCCCAGGACAGCGCCTGCACCTACTGCGCCTTTGCCTCGGCCTGCTATTTTGACGAGAGCCGGGACAAGCGGCGGCAGATGCATAAGACGGACAGCGGCGAATTCTGGGCCATGCTGGAGAAGGAGAACGGAGAGGAGGCGCGTCATGGCGAAATTTGAATTGACTGACGACCAGCGCGTCGCCGTGGAGAACCGGGGCGGGAGCCTGCTGGTATCCGCCGCTGCAGGTTCCGGCAAGACCAAGGTGCTGGTGGAGCGGCTGTTTCGCTACATCATGCAGGAGCAGTGCGCGGTGGACGATTTTCTCATCATCACCTATACCAAGGCCGCCGCGGCGGAGCTGCGGGGCAAGATCGCCGCGGAGCTGTCCAAGCGGGTGGCGGAGCATCCGGAGGACAGCCATCTGCGCCGCCAGCTGTTCCGGGTGTATCAGGCGGACATTAAGACGGTGGATGCCTTCTGCGCTGCGCTGCTGCGGGAGAATACCTATCTGCTGCCGGCCGTGGAGGGCCACAGTCTGACGCCGGACTTCCGCGTGCTGGACGAGCAGGAGGCGGATCTGGTCAAGGAGCGCGTGCTGGGCCGGGTGCTGGAGGACTTCTACGCCCATATGGACGATAAGGCGGAGCAGCTGGCGGAGACGCTGGGCGCGGGCCGGGACGACCGGGCGCTGGAAAAGCTGGTGCTGGAGCTGCACCGCAAGCTGCAAAGCCATCCCTATCCGCTGCAATGGCTGGAGAAGGTGCGCCGGGAGTGGGAGACGCTGCCGGAGGATCTGGGCCAGTCTCCCTACGGACAGGTCATCATGGCAGATGCCGCCGCCAAGGCGGACTTCTGGGCCGCGCAGCTGGAAAAGACGGCGGACGGCATTACCGACGACGCGGTGGCCGCGGCCTATGCCGACCGGATGACGGAGACCGCCGCTCAGCTGCGGCAGCTTGCCGCGGCACGGGGCGACTGGGCCGCCATGGCGGCCATCCGGCCCGCCTTCCGCCGCATGGGTGCGGTGCGGGGCGAGAACCCTGAGAAGGAGCAGATTCAGGCGCTGCTGAAGCCCTGCAAGGACGCGCTGAAGAAGCTGACAGCGCCCTTCGAGACGCCGCAGAATGAATTGCTGGCGGACATGGCCGTGATGGCACCCGCCATGCTGGCGCTGGCCGACCTGACGGCGGAATTCACCTGCCGCTATCAGGCGGAGAAGGTGCGGCGCAACGCCATGGACTTCTCGGATCAGGAGCACTATGCCATCGAGCTGCTGCTGGCGGAGGGACAGCCTACGGAGCTGGCGCGGCAGGTGGCGGGCCGCTATCGGGAGATCATGGTGGACGAATATCAGGACACCAACGATGTGCAGAACTGCATTTTCTCCGCCATCTCCCGGCAGGAGCAGAACCTGTTCACCGTGGGCGACGTGAAGCAGAGCATTTACCGCTTCCGTCTGGCCGATCCCACCATCTTCCTGCGGAAATACAACGCCTATGCGCCTGCCGCGCAGGCGGAGGACGGCCAGCCCCGCAAGGTGCTGCTCTCGCAGAACTTCCGCTCCCGCGCCAGCGTGCTGGACGCCTGCAACGCCATCTTCCGGAGCATCATGTCGGCGGAGATGGGCGAGATGGACTACGGGCCGGAGGAGCGGCTGAACTTCGGGGCAACCTATTATCCGCCCCACGAGGACACGGCGGCGGAGTTCCATCTGATCGACGTGTCCGACACGGAGGAGGAGCACTTCGACCGCACGGCGGTGGAGGCCCGGTTCGTGGCGGATCGCATCCGCCGCATGCTGGACGAGGGCTACTGCGTCAATGGCGGTGACGGCCTGCGCCGGTGTACGCCGGAGGATTTCGTGATATTGATGCGCTCACCCCGCAGCCGGTTGAAGGCCTTCGCGGCGGCGCTGGCGGCGCGGGGCATCCCCTGTGCCGCCGACGAGAGCAGCGACTTCTTCTCCTCGGTGGAGATCGCCGTGGTGTGGTCGCTGCTGCAGATCATCGACAATCCCCGGCAGGACGTGCCGCTGATCTCCGTGCTGCGCTCGCCGCTGTTCGGCTTTACGCCGGACCGTCTGGCGGCCATCCGCGCCCTGCGGCGGGAGGGGGACTACTACGACGCCCTGCTGCTGGATGAGAGCGAGGATACCCAGGCGTTTCTGCAAACCCTTTCGCAGCTGCGCTCCGCCGCCCGGGACGAGCCGGTGGACGAGCTGCTGTGGCATATCTACAACACCTGCCACTGTGTGGCGGTGTTCGGGGCTATGCCCGGCGGGCAGGCTCGGAAGGACAATCTGGTGGCGCTGTATACCTACGCCCGGCAGCTGGCCGGGGCGGGGAAGAAGAGCGTATTCGATTTCGTGGCCCATCTGCGGACGCTGCTGGAGAATGGCGACGCGCCGGATCTCTCCACCCGCCAGAGCGCGGGCGGCGTACAGATCATGTCCATCCACAAGTCCAAGGGACTGGAATTCCCCATCGTGTTCCTGTGCGACCTCAGCAAGCGGTTCGACCCGCGGGACGTGCAGGAGCCGGTGCTGGTGCATCCGGTGCTGGGCCTTGGCACCGAGTGCGTGGACAGGGAGCGCCGCATCCGGTACGACACCGTCAGCAAGACGGCGGTGGCCCTGCGCTTACAGCGGGAGAGCAAGTCCGAGGAAATGCGCATCCTGTATGTGGCCATGACCCGCGCGCAGGAGAAGATGATTGCCGTGGACTGCATGCGGAAGGCCCGCAAGCGGGTGGCCGATCTGGCGGGCGTGGCAGGTGTGCCGACCCCGCCGGAGTCGGTGGCGGCGGGCCGGTGTCTGGGCGACTGGGTGCTGCTGCCGCTGCTGTGTACCGCGCCGGGCGCAAAGCTGTGCCAATGGGCGGAGGTCACGCCGCCTGAGCTGACAGCGGAGAACGGCGGCTGGCAGGTGTATCTGTGGGAGAATCCCACCTCCGCCGCGCAGGCCGCGGCAGAGAACGGCGTGCTGGCCGACCTGCCGCAGGAGACGGACTTCGATCCCGCGCCGCTGGAATGGTCGTATGACCATCCCTGCGCCACGGTCACACCCGGCAAGGTGACGGCCACCCAGCTGAAGGGCCGCGCCATCGACGAGGAGATCGCCGAGGGCGCACCCACCCGGCGGCGGGCGGTGCTGTTTGAAAAACCGAAATTCCTGCGGGAGGTCACCGGCCTGACGGCGGCGGAAAAGGGAACTGCCGTCCACGCCGTGATGCAGTACATCGACTTCCGCACGCCGCCAACGGCATCCGCCGTGGCGGGCGAGGTGGAGGAGCTGGCCCGGCGGCGGCTGCTGACGGCCCAGCAGGCCGCGGCAGTGGACTGCGCCATGGTGGCCCGGTTCCTGTCCTCGCCGCTGGCGGAGCGCATCCGGCAGGCAAAGCAGGTCTGGCGGGAGTACCGCTTCACGCTGCTGACGGACGCGGCGCTGTACGATCCTGCGGCGGCAGGGGAGGAGCTGATGCTGCAGGGCGTAGTGGACTGCGCCTTCGAGACGGCAGAGGGAGACCTGGTGGTGGTGGACTTCAAGACCGACCGTATCACGCCATCCCAGCAGGCCCAGCGGGCCGGGAGCTATCGTCCGCAGCTGGAGGCCTACGCGCTGGCGCTGGGACAGGTGCTGGAAAAAGAGGTGACGGAAAAGGTGCTGTACTTTTTCTACACAAATTCTGCGGTGAAATTGTAAAAAAGTACTTGCATTTTGCCGCAGGATGTGCTATTATCACAGTTGCGTTTATGGGTAAAACCAGACGACAAGTGTACCGGAAAGGGGTGAACCAGAGCAATGAAGGAAGGAATCCATCCCAATTATCAGCAGACTACTATCAAATGCGCCTGCGGTAATGTGATTGAGACAGGTTCTACGAAGAAGGATATTCGCGTGGAAGTCTGCTCTAAGTGTCACCCGTTCTTCACCGGCAAGCAGAAGCTTGTCGATACCGGCGGACGTGTTGCCAAGTTCAACAAGCGTTTCGGCTTGGAGGGCTAACAAGACACATGAAAGACCTGCATCCTCGGATGCAGGTCTTTTTTTCGTTTACAAGCGCCGGGAAAACGTATATAATAGAGGAAAATTCTTTTGACCGAGGGTACTATGGAACGTAAGACTTTGGAAAACAACAAGGAATCCCGTGACCACGCCGTGCTGGTGGGCCTGCGCTCGCCGGTGCTGGGCGAGGACAGCGCCGACGAGGAGAGCCTGATGGAGCTTTCGGAGCTGGTGGATACGGCGGGCGGCGACACGGCGGGCATCATCCTGCAGAGCCGGGAGAAGCCCGATCCCCACAGTTTCATTGGTGAGGGCAAGGTGGAGGAGGTCAAGTGCATGGTGGACAACGAAAAGGCCACCATGGTGATCTTCGACAACGACCTGTCGCCGTCCCAGATCCGCGTCCTGACCGAGCTGCTGGGCGTGCAGGTTATTGACCGCAGCGGCCTGATCCTGGACATCTTTGCCCAGCGGGCCAGAACCAAGGAGGGCTGCTTGCAGGTGGAGCTGGCCCAGTACCAGTATCTGCTGCCCCGGCTGATCGGCATGTGGAGCCATTTGGAGCGGCAGGGCGGCACCGGCGGCTCTCCCATCGGCACCAAGGGCCCCGGCGAGACCCAGCTGGAGACCGACCGCCGCCACATCCGCCGGAAGATCGACAAGCTGAAGGACGAGCTGGAGGAGGTGCGCCGGGTGCGCGCCACCCAGCGCCAGCGCCGCAGCAAGAACGAAATTCCTGTGGTGGCCATCGTGGGCTACACCAATGCGGGCAAGTCCACGCTGTTGAACGCCATCACCGGCGCGGATATCCCCGCCAACAACCGGCTGTTCGACACGCTGGACACCACCACCCGTCTGCTGACGGTCAGCGATACGCTGGACGTGGTGATCTCCGACACGGTGGGCTTCATCCGCAAGCTGCCCCACCAGCTGGTGGAGGCCTTCAAGGCCACGCTGGAGGAGCTGGAGTACGCCGACCTGCTGCTGCACGTCATCGACTCCTCCAACATCCAGTGGCGGCAGCAGGCCGACACGGTGGATCGTCTGATCCGTGAGTTGGGGGCGGACACCATCCCCTGCATCCGGGTGTACAACAAGTCTGACCTCAGCTTCCCCGGCGACCGGGCGAAAGAGGAGGACGCCGTGGCCATCTCCGCCAAGACGGGGGAGGGTATCCCCGACCTGCTGGCGCTGATCGACAGGAAGTTGGACAAGGGCACCAAGCGGGTGACGCTGCACCTGCCCTACGACAAGGCGGGGGCGCTGGACAGCCTGTACCGGGAGGCCAAGGTGGAGAGCGTGGAGTACGGCGCCACGGTGGACGTGGTGGCCGTGTGCAATCCCCGTCTGCTGGGCCAGCTGAAGGACTATATCGAGGGCTGGGTAGAGCCCAAGGAGGACTGGGAATGACGCGAACAACGGAGCGGCTGGTGCTGCGGCCATGGCGGGAGGAGGACGCGGAGAGCCTGTACCGCTATGCCTGCGACGGGCAGGTAGGTCCTGCGGCAGGGTGGAAGCCCCACGAGTCCGTGGAGGAGAGCCGTCAGATCATTCGAACAGTGTTGTCCCAGCCGGACACGCTGGCGGTGCTGCTGCGGGAACGGCCGGAGGAGGCCGTTGGTTCCGTGGGTATATTTCCCACCGATGCGCCGGATGGGGAGGGCGAGCCGGAGATCGGCTACTGGATCGGACGGCCCTTCTGGGGGCAGGGGCTCATCCCCGAGGCGGTGCGGGAGCTGCTGCACTGGTGCTTTATGGAGCGGAGCGCGGCGCGGGTCTGGTGCGGCCATTCCCCGGGGAATGACAAGTCCCGCCGCGTCATCGAGAAGTGCGGGTTCACCCATGTTTGCGATGGGCCCTCCGTGCTGTGGCCCGACGGACAGGAACGGGCCACCTGTTACTACGCTGTGACAAAGGAGGACTGGGAGAAGGAGGTGCGGCATGGGTGAGTTTCGGGTTCCCTTTCAGGCGGCGGACAGCGAGTTCGTGGAGAAGCGCTCCCGCTTCATCAGCCACATCTGGCCGGTGGAGACGGAGGAGCAGGCCCAGCAGTACATCAAGGACATGAAGGCCAAGTACTACGACGCCCGCCACAACTGCTGGTGCTACCGCGTCGGCCCCACCACCGCCCGGTACAGCGACGACGGCGAGCCGCAGGGCACTGCCGGTCAGCCTATGCTGAAGGTGCTGGAGCGGGAGGAGGTCACCAACGTGTGCTGCGTGGTGACCCGGTATTTCGGCGGCATCCTGCTGGGCGCGGGCGGCCTGACCCGGGCCTATTCCAAGGGGGCCAAGGACGCGCTGATCGCCTCTGGCGTGGCGGTCATGGGCGAGTGGGCTAAGGTGGAGGTGCCCTGCACTTATCCGCTTTTTGAGCGGGTGAAGCTGGAGATCGAGGGTCAGGGCGGCGTCATCGATGATGTGGCCTACGGCGCGGACGTGGTGCTGTCCATCTCGCTGCCTGCGGAAAAGGCGGAAGCCCTGCAGGCGCGGCTCACGGAGCTTTCCGCCGGAGGTATCACCATCCGGGTACTGGCGGAGGAGTACCGCCCGGGGCCGCGAGTAGAGGTGAAATAAAAAGGGACTGCTGATGCAGTCCTTTTTCAGAGAAGAGTGAAGATCGAAAAGTGAAAAACTTCGGGATGCCGCCAAAGGCGGCATCATCTAAAAAGGATTCGCTGCATAATGCGCTCCAACAAAAAATGTCCCGACAAGGTCGGGACATTTTTTTCACTTTTCCATGCCCAGATGGGCGTGGCGCTTGATGGCCTGAAAAGATTCGTCACTGATCACATGCTCCAGCTTGCAGGCATCCTCAGCGGCCACCTCCGGCGATACGCCAAGCTTGGTCAGATACTGCGTCAGCAGCGTGTGGCGCTCGTAGATCATTTCGGCCACCTCGCGGCCTGGCTCCAGCAGCGTGATGAAGCCATTCTCGTCCACCTTGATATAACCGCCGCTTTTCAGAAGGCCCATGGCACGGCTGACGCTGGGCTTGGAATAGCCCATGTACTCGCCCACGTCGATGGCGCGGACGTGAGGCGACTGGCTGGTCAGCACCAGAATGGTCTCCAGATACATCTCGCCGGATTCCTGCAAATGCATGTCATCACTCCTAGTTTTTATTACAGTAAAGTATAGCACAGGGAGTTGACAATTGCAAGTTGTATTTTGCTAACTTGTTAAATTTTGGGAATTACTTGCCCAGCGCGGCCTTCAGGGCCTCGACGCGATCGGTCTTTTCCCATGCTACGCCCAGGTCCTCGCGGCCCATGTGGCCATAGGCGGCCAGCTGGCGATAGATGGGCTTGCGCAGGTCGAGGTCGCGGATGATGGCGGTGGGACGCAGGTCGAACACCTTCTCCACAGCGGCTTCCAGCTGATCGTCGGCCACCACGCCGGTGCCGAAGGTGTCCACCATCACGCTGACGGGACGGGCCACGCCGATGGCGTAGGCCAGCTGGATCTGGCACTTGCTGGCCAAACCGGCGGCCACCACATTCTTGGCTACCCAGCGGGCGGCGTAAGCGGCGGAGCGGTCCACCTTGGTGGGGTCCTTGCCGGAGAAAGCGCCGCCGCCGTGAGGGGCGCTGCCGCCGTAGGTGTCCACGATGATCTTACGGCCGGTCAGGCCGCTGTCGCCCTGAGGACCGCCGATGACGAAGCGGCCGGTGGGGTTCACATAGAACTTGGTGTTTTCGTCCAGCAGCTGGGCGGGAACGGTGGGCTTGATGACCAGCTCGATGATATCCTTGCGGATCTGCTCCAGAGAGACCTCGGCGGCGTGCTGGGTGGAGACCACCACGGTGTCCACGCGGGAGGGCTTGCCGTTGTCATCATATTCCACGGTGACCTGCGTCTTGCCGTCGGGGCGCAGATAGGTCAGCAGACCCTGCTTGCGCACGTCGGTCAGGCGCTTGGCCATCTTGTGGGCCAGAGAGATGGCCAGCGGCATCAGCTCGGGGGTCTCGTCGCAGGCGTAGCCGAACATCATGCCCTGATCGCCGGCGCCGTTGTCCAGCTCATCGTGGCCGGATTCCTTGGACTCCAGAGACTTGTCCACGCCCAGCGCGATGTCGCCGGACTGCTCGTCGATGTTGGTGATGACGGCGCAGGTATTGCAGTCAAAGCCGTAGGTGGCGTTATCGTAGCCGATGTCGCGGATCACTTCGCGGGCGATCTTGGGGATGTCCACATAGCAGGAGGTGGTGATCTCGCCCATAATGTGGATCAAACCGGTGGAAGCGGTGGTCTCGCAGGCCACGCGGCCATTGGGATCCTTCTCAAAAATGGCGTCCAGAACGGCGTCGCTAATCTGGTCGCAGATCTTATCGGGATGTCCCTCGGTAACGGATTCGGAAGTAAACAGATGCTTTGCCATAATCTTAATCTCCTTTCAATTCTCGGAAATGTGCAACAAAAAAGCGCCCTGCCTGAACCGACAGAGTGCTGAACTTTCTTGCTCTTTCCTCATCTTTCGATTCACGTCGGATTTGGCACCTTGAAAAACAGGTTGCCGTGGCTTCATTGGGCCGTTCCCTCCGCCACTCTTGATAAGGTATGAAGTTGTTTGGGATATTAGCTAGGCTACATTCTACCATCTTTGTCAGAATTGTCAATAGGGAAGTGTGAATTTTTTGTAAAATCACGAAAATGGAAGGAGAACATTGACATGCGGCGGGGTGACCACACCCCGCCGCATGATACGCTCAAAGCGTCTTGACCTGTCCGGCCACCCGTCCGCTGCTCCATGCCCATTGCAGATTGTAGCCGCCGCAGTCGCCGTCGATGTCCAGCACCTCGCCGCAGGCGTAGAACCCCGGCACAAGGCGGCTTTCCATAGTACGGGGGTCAAACTCGTCGCACCGCAGGCCGCCTGCCGTCACCTGCGCCTGATCGAAGCCGCACACGCCGGTAATGGGCAGGGTAAAGCCCTTTACCTGCGCCGCGATCCGCCGCAGGTCGCCGTCGCTGAGGTCGGCCGCTCTCTGGTTGGTGAAGCCTGCCGCCTTGCATACCATCTGCCCAAGACGGCTGTGGAGCGCCCCAGTCAGCAGCGTGCCCGCCTCCCGTTCACCGGCGCTGTCACGGCGCTGCCGCAGCCAGTCCGACACCTCCCGCGGCTCCCAGTCCGGCAGAAGATCCAGCGTCACCGTCAGGCCGTCGCCGCCTGTGGCGGCAGTGCGGGAGATATCGAAGATCACCGGGCCGCTGACACCGTACTCGGTGAACAGCACCTCTCCCCGGTTCTGCGCCAGAGTCTGACCGCCCAGGAGGATGGTCGCCGCCGCCTCTGCCTTCACGCCCTTCAGGGCGCGGGGATAGGTGGGATCGGTCTTGATCTGCACCAGCGAGGGATACAGCGCCGTGCGGTGGTGGCCCAGACTCCTAGCCAACTGATAGCCGTCCATAACGCCGCCCACCTTGCCGCCAGCCGCGCCGCCAGCCGCCAGAATGACCTTATCGGCGGTGAATTCCTCGCCGCTCTCGGCGCGGACGAGAAAGCTATTGCCTTTTTTGCGGATGGCCGCTACCGGGCAGGCGGTATGCAGGTCAACGCCGTGATCGTCCAGCGCAAAGCGCAGCACGTCCAGCACGCTGCCCGCCATATTGCTGAAGGGATACACCCGTCCGCTGTCCTCTGCTGTGGTGAGCAGCCCCAGTCCGGCGAAGTACAGCAGCGTATTTCCCACGTCGAAGGCGGCCAGAGCATGATTGCAAAATCCCTCGCCGCCGTGATAGTGCTCGGGGGAGACATGGTGGTTGGTGAGATTGCACCGGCCGTTGCCAGTGGCCATCAGCTTGCGGCCCACACGCCCCTGCCGCTCCAGCAGCGTCACGGCGTGGCCGTTCTCCGCCGCCGTCAGCGCCGCCATCATCCCGGCGGCTCCGCCGCCGATCACCAGTACCCTCATGCCTGATTCTCCAATCGTTTCCGGGTCAGATAACCCTCCAGCATCAGCGAAGCCGCCACCGCGTCTACGGTTTTCTTCCGCTGTTTGCCGTTCTTACCATTATTAAATAGGATGGTGTGAGCCTCCACGGTGCTGCGCCGCTCGTCCCACAGCGTGACGCTCAGCCCTGTGGCCTCCCGCAGGGTGTCGGCATAGGCGGCGCACTTCTCCGCACGGGGGCCGAGGGTGCCGTCCATGTTCTTGGGATAGCCCAGCACCAGCTCCGTCACGCCGTGCTCCTGCACCAGACGGCAGATCTCTGCTGTCACCACATCCGCCTTGCGGCTGTCGATGACGGTGGAGTACCCCGCCAGCGTGGCGGTGGCGTCGGAAATGGCCACGCCGGTATGGGCGTCGCCGTAGTCGATAGCCATGATCTTCATAGGGAAAACCTCCTGATGGGGGAATCATTTTCATCTATCATACCGCGTTTTTTGTGATTTCGCAACAGGGAAAAGAAACGGAGTGTCGAAAGGCGCAAAAACCACGAAAATTCCTGAAAAAATCCTGCAAAAACGCCTTGACCTTCTCGGAAAAGTGTGCTATAGTGGACAATACCTGTGAGTGGGTGCTTTCTTTTTGCGCGCTTTTTCGCTTTGGGCGCGGAGAAAGAGCGGCCGCGATATCAGGGAGGCAAACGGGTACCCCACAAGGGAATACCTAATCTAATAAGGAGGTGCCGTTACATGCGCGTGAAAATCACTCTCAGATGCAACGAGTGCAAGCAGAGAAACTACAACACGATGAAGAACAAGAAGAATACCCCTGACAAGCTTGAGCTGAACAAGTATTGCCCCTTCTGCAGAAAGCACACCGTCCACACCGAGACGAAGTAATCGGAAGGAGAAATTACGATGGCTGAAGAAAAGAAAGTCAAGGATCGCGGTCGTTGGTTCCGCGAAATGAAAAGCGAGCTGCATAAGGTCGTATGGCCTTCCGGCAAGGAGACCATGAAGAACACCGGCACGGTGCTGCTGTGCTCCGTGATCGTCGGCGCGTTCATCTGGATCTTCGATGCGGTCGCCCTTCAGGCGGTCAAAGCTTTGATCGGTCTGTTCGCGTAAGGAGCGGGCTATGGCTGACAATGCGAAGTGGTATGTGATCCATACCTATTCCGGCTACGAAAACGCGGTGAAGGCCGCCATCGAGAAGTCCGTGACCAATCGCCACTGCGAGGACATGGTCCTGCGCATGGAGATCCCCATGGAGACCGTGACGGAAGTGACCGAATCGGGCGTCATGAAGGAAGTGGAACGCAAGGTGTTCCCCGGTTACGTGCTCATTAAGATGGTGCTGACCGATGAAACGTGGCATATCATCCGCAACATCCGCGGCGTTACCGGCTTCGTGGGCGAGGCCAACAAGGCCATTCCTCTGACAGACGAGGAAGTGCGCCAGATGTCGCTGGAGAAGCACGAGATCGTGGTGAAGTACAACGTGGGCGAGACCGTGAAGATCACGGACGGCCCGCTGGCTAGCTTTACCGGTATCGTGGAGGAGATCGAGCCCGAGAAGAACAAGGTCCGGGTGGTGGTCTCCATGTTCGGCAGAGAGACACCGGTGGAGCTGGAGCTCGATCAGGTGGAGGTCCTGTCCTGACGCACAGCAGTCTCTGTGCAAGTGGGAGAGACGCCAAGACATACGCGTCTCGCCAAGAGCGGTTCTTACACCCGGTAAGCCGCTACCACATTTTATTAAAGGAGGTGCCTTAAAATGGCACAGAAAGTCGTTGGTTATGTGAAGCTGCAGATCCCTGCAGGCAAAGCAACTCCCGCACCCCCCGTTGGCCCCGCTCTGGGTCAGCACGGCATCAACATTGCCGCTTTTACCAAGGAATTTAACGAGCGCACCAAGAACGACATGGGCCTAATCATCCCCGTGGTCATCACTGTCTATGCCGACCGTTCTTTCTCTTTCATCACCAAGACTCCCCCCGCTGCTGTCCTCATCAAGAAGGAATGCAACATCGAGTCCGGTTCCGGCGTGCCCAACAAGGAAAAGGTCGCCACCATCTCCAAGGCTTCCATCCAGAAGATCGCCGAGCTGAAGATGCGCGATCTGAACGCTGCTTCTCTGGAAGCCGCTATGAGCATGATCGCCGGTACCGCGCGCTCCATGGGCGTTGTCGTCGGCGAGTAAGGAGGGTGTAACGATGTTTAGAGGTAAGAAATATAAAGAGATCGCCAAGCAGATCGACAAGGCCGCCCTGTATGATCCCAAAGAGGGTCTGGAGCTGATCTGCAAGACCGCCAGCGCCAAGTTCGACGAGACCGTCGAGCTGCACGTCAAGCTGGGTGTTGACTCCCGTCACGCTGACCAGCAGGTCCGCGGCGCCATCGTGCTGCCCAACGGCACCGGTAAGACCGCCCGCGTTCTGGTGTTCGCCAAGGGCGACAAGGCTGACGCTGCCCGTGAGGCCGGCGCCGACTTCGTTGGCGATATGGATATGGTCGAGAAGATCCAGAAGGAAAACTGGTTCGATTTCGATGTGGTCGTCGCTTCTCCCGACATGATGGGCGTTGTGGGCCGCCTCGGTAAGATTCTGGGCCCCAAGGGTCTGATGCCCTCCCCCAAGGCCGGTACCGTCACTCCCGATGTGGCCAAGGCCGTCAAGGAAGTCAAGGCCGGTAAGGTCGAGTATCGTCTGGACAAGACCAACATCATCCACTGCCCCATCGGCAAGGTGTCCTTCGGCGCTGACAAGCTGTTTGAGAACTATTCCGCCCTCATCGGCGCTATCATCAAGGCCAAGCCCGCCGCTGCCAAGGGTCAGTATATCAAGTCCTGCGTGGCCGCTTCCACCATGGGCCCCGGCGTGAAGATGAACGCCCAGAAGCAGCTGTAAGCTACAAAAAGCTGCAAATACCGTTATCTTTTGCTTGACAAGATGTCCGGCAATGGATATAATACTAGATGCGTTCCAAAGACAGCAGGTGGCGCAAGCCGTAAATCCTGCCGAGGATGGCAATATTTCATGATTGCTGACACTATCCTCATGTCTTCCGGCATGAGGATGGTTTTTTCTCTAAGAACGCACCTCGTTTCCCATGGTACACGGAGGTGTACCGCAAAATCTCATGGAGGTGAACAAGAAGAATGCCCAACGCAAAAGTACTGTCTGAAAAGCAGGCGATCGTGGCGGCTCTGACCGATAAGGTGCAGAACGCGGCTGCCGGCGTCCTTGTGGATTACAAGGGCATCACCGTGGCGGAGGATACCGCGCTGCGTGCCAAGTGCCGTGAAAACGACATCGAGTACACCGTCGTCAAGAACACCCTGCTGCGCTTTGCATTCAACAACTGCGGTTTGAACGAGCTGGACGATCAGCTCAACGGTACCACGTCTTTGGCCATCTGCGCCAGCGATCCCGTGGCTCCCGCCCGCGTCATTGCTGAATTTGCAAAGAAGCTCAACGGCAAGTTCGAGATCAAGGGCGGCTTCATGGAAGGCAAGGTCGTTTCCATGGACACCGTCAATGCTCTGGCTTCCATCCCCGCACTGCCTGTCCTGCAGGCTCAGGTGCTGGGTACCATGCTGGCTCCCATCTCTGCTCTGGCCTGCGTTATCAAGCAGATCGCCGAGAAGCAGGGTGCGCCCGCCGAGGCTGCTGCTGAAGAAGCCGCTGCCGAGTAAGCATCCCCCCTATTTTACACAAAACATTATTCTAACAACAGGAGGCTATTACAATGTCTGAGAAAGTTACTGCTATGATCGAAGAGATCAAGGGTCTGACTGTTCTGGAGCTCAGCGAGCTGGTTCACGCTCTGGAGGAAGTTTTCGGTGTTTCCGCTGCCGCTATGGCCGCTCCCGCTGCTGGCGCTGCTGCTCCCGCTGCTGAGGAGAAGACCGAGTTCGACGTGGTCCTGACCGGTTTCGATGCCGCTCAGAAGATCAAGGTCATCAAGGTCATCCGCGAGGTCATGGGTCTGGGTCTGGCCGAGGCCAAGGCTGCCGTCGAGGGCGCTCCCACCACCATGAAGGAAGGCCTGTCTAAGGACGACGCCGAGGCTCTGAAGAAGCAGGTCGAGGAAGTCGGCGGCAAGGTCGAGCTGAAGTAAGTTTCTTACAAGCATATAAAAAACAGGAGATGCATCGCATCTCCTGTTTTTCATGTCTGCCCATTGAAAATCAGCCGCCCGGCGTGAGCCGGACGGCTGATCTGCTATTTGCGGGGTTGGTTTATTCAGCGGCTTCGATGGCCTCGGTGCGGAAGATGAACTTCACGCCGCTGCCGCTGCTCATGGTAAAGCCCTGATAGTCACGGGATACGTCGATGGCAGCTTGCAGCCGATTGCTCAGCTCCCCCAGATCGCCGTCGAAGGCGTCTGCCAGCTTCTGGATGCCCTCCTCATTCAGCTGCTTCAAACCGTCGGACAGCTGACCGGCGCCATCACGCAGCTGCTGTACGCCGTCGATCAGGGCAGGCACGCTGCTGTTGATCTTGGCGGCGCCGGCCTTGGCTTCCGCCACGCCGGAGGTGTATGCCTTCAGACCCATGTAGAAGGTGTTATAGCTGTCCAGTTGCTGCCGCAGGGCCAGCAGCTGCTGTGCACCTGCGCTGGCCTGTGCCGCGGCGGCGTTGATCTGGGCCTTCACCTCGTCGGAGTTCATATTCTGCTCGATCAGCAATGTGATCTGCTGCTCGGTGTTCTGGTTGATAAGGGCCTTGACCTGCTGGGAGGTCATCTGAGCAGCCACATTCTCCGTCACAGCGGCACTGATCTGCTGCTGTACGGCGTCGCTCTGCATCTGGGCGGCCACGGCGGCGTCGATGCCCGTCTTGATCTCGCTGCCCGCAGGCAGAGCGTCATACTGCTCCTGCGTCATGCCAGAGGCTTGCAGCACGCCGGAGAGCACCTTGGCCTGTACCTGAGCGGTAACGGCTTCCGTTACCTGAGCGGTGACCTGCTGCTGCACCGCTTCCGTGACGGCGGCGCGGATGGTGTCCTCCTGTGCGCGGACGGCGGCGGTGACCTTTTCGCGGGCCACCTGTTCGGCCTGCGCGATGACGCTTTCCGGGTCAAGGGCAGCAATCACGCCGTTCAGCGTGTCGGCGTAGTTGCTGATGGTCAGTGTGGGGATGGTGATACCGGATCCTTTCAGGCTCTCATTGGCCTGAAGCTGGGCGTTGGCGGTGTCCAGCAGTGTGTTGAACACGGTCTCGGCACCGGCATTTAGCTGTGCGCTGTTGCTGTCCAGTGTCTGGAGGCCGCTGGCCAGCTGGCCAACACCGCTGGACAGCTGATAGGAGCTGCTCAGCAGGGTGTTCAGTCCGTCGTACAGCTCGCCGGAGCCGCTCATCAGCTGCGCCATGGCGTCAGTCAGCTTGCCGATGCCGCCGGACAGATCGCTCAGTGCGCTTTCATCCAGCTTGCCATCGTCCACGTCACTGAACACGGAGTTGGTGACGATGGTCAGCGTGGTATCCAGTGCGAAGTCAGTCACGTCGGCGCTGATCTCCACATAGGAGGGGATATCCAGCTTATCGCTGTCCAGCGCAAGGCTTTCCTGCAAGCCGGGGAAGGCCATGCCTACCACGATGGTACGGTTGCCGTCATCCACCAGCTTGCCGTTGGTGACGGATACGTTGGTGAAGCTGTCGCTGTCCAGCAGCGCGCCGGTCAGCGCGGCGAAGGGGACATAGATCTTCTGGGACTTGCCGTTGATAGTCTTGATTTCGTACTGGTTATTGGTATAGTCAAAGCGGATAGTCACATGGCCGCTCTTGCCCGCCAGTTCCTCGGCGGAGACGGCCTTGCCGTCCAGCGTGTAGGTGATGGCGGTGGTGACAGGCAGCGCCTTGTCGGTGGTGCCCTGCCAGCAGCTGTCGCCCTTCACATTCTGAGCGTCGGTGAGGGAGGACTGCGCCTCCTGCGCGGCGTTGGGGTCGTCCTTGTCGTACTGTTGGCTGACGATGACCTTTTTGGCGCTGCCGTCGGTGTTGGCGATGATGTATACCGTCTCTCCAGCGGCGGAGGAAGCGCTTTCCACGGCGGACGCAGTTGCCGCCGGTTCCGGCGTCGTGGCGTCGGTGTCCTGCTTATTGGCGGCAAAGGCGGAGATGCCGGTCAGGCTGCCGGCCAGTGTTACCGCCAGCGCGGCGGCAATGATTTGTACTTTTTTCATAAGATTACCTCCTGTTTCTTGTTGCGGGAAAGATGGCCCATGCCCTTTGTGGTCTTGCAGATGACGCCGTCGCACAAAATCAGCAGGGCGGGCAGCACCAGCAGCACCAGCACTACGCTGATAATGGCGCCGCGGGCCATCAGCATGCACATGGAGCCTACGATATCAATGTTGGAGTACACGGCCACGCCGAAGGTGGCGGCAAACAGGCCCAGACCGCTGACGATGACAGACGGTGCGGAGGTCCGCAGGGCGGTGTATACGGCGGCCTTGCGCTCGCTGCCGTTCAGACGCTCCGTCTTGTAGCGGGTGGTCATCAGAATGGCGTAGTCCACCGTGGCGCCCAACTGGATGGTACTGATGCAGATGGGTGCGATGAAGGGCAGGGACTGGCCGAAGTAGTGGGGCAGGCCCAGATTGATGAACACCGCCAGTTCGATGACGGCGATCAGTACGAAGGGGAGGGAAAGGCTCTTTTCTACCAGCGCGATGATGACGAAGATGGCCACGATGGACACGGCGTTGACCACCTGAAAATCGTGATCGGTGGTGTCGATCATGTCCTTCATGCAGGGCGCTTCACCGATCAGCATGCCGGTGTCGTCATATTTCTTCAATATGGCATTCAGACTGTCCAGCTGGTTACTGACGGCGTCGCTGGCTACCTTGTATTCCGAGTTGACGAGCATCAGCTCCCACTGGCCGTCGTTCAGCAGGGAGCGGACGGAATCCGGCAGGATGTCCTCCGGCACCATGGGGCCGACAACACTCTCAAGGCTGAGAACGTATTTCACGCCGTCTACCTGCTCCATCTCATCGATCATATCCCGCACATCACGGGTGGGGAGATCGGCGTCCACCAGCAGCATGTGGGTGGAGGAGATGTCGAAGTCCTCCGCCAGCTTGGAATTGGCGATCACATAGTCGATGTCCTCCGGCAGGCACTGGCCCATGTCGTAATAGACCTCGTCGTTGGTCTTGTCATAGCCGTAGTAGGCCGGAGCGATCAGCAGGGCGAAGATGATGAGGAATACGGGGAAGTGCTTGCACACGCCCTTGGCAAAGCAGCTCATGTCGGGGATCAGGGACTTGTGGCGGGTCTTTTGCAGGGGTTTATCCAGCAGCAAAATCATGCTGGGCAGAATAGTGACGCAGCCGATGACACCCAGCAGCACGCCCTTGGCCATGACGATACCCAGATCGCGTCCCAATGTGAAGCTCATGAAGCACAGGGCGATGAAGCCAGCGATAGTGGTGACGGAGCTGCCGATGACCGAGGCGAAGGTCTCGTGGATGGCCACGGTCATGGCCTCGTTATGGTCGGTGGTGCGCTGGAGCTGCTCGTTGTAGCTGTGCCACAGGAAGATGGAGTAGTCCATGGTGACGGCCAATTGCAGCACGGCGGACAGGGCCTTGGTAATGTAGGATATCTCACCGAAGAAGTAGTTGCTGCCCAGATTGAACACGATGCACATGCCGATGCTGGCCAGAAATACGAAGGGCACCAGCCAGCCATCCAGCAGCAGCATCATGGCGGCGCAGGCACAGGCTACCGCCAGCGCCACATAAATAGGTTCCTCCTGCTCGCACAGGTCCTTCAGGTCGGTGACCAGCGCCGACATGCCGGAGACGAAGCACTGCTTTCCGGCGATGGCGCGGATGTCACGGATGGCGTCCATGGTCACATCCTCGCTGGTGGCCGAGTCGAAGAACACCGCCATCATGGTGGCGTTCCCGCTGTTAAAGGCGTCATAGAGCTTGTCGGGCAGCATCTCCATGGGTACCGACAGGTCGGCCAGCGAGTCGTACCACAGTACGGTGTCCACATGGTCAACAGCCTCGATCTTCTCCTTCAGGGCGGCTACGTCCTTGGCGGGCATATCCTCCACGATGATGAAGGAGAAGGCGCCCTTGCCGAAGTCGTCCTTCAGGGTGTTCTGTCCGATGACGGTGTCCATATCGTCGGGCAGGTAGTTGAGCATATCGTAATTGATGCGGGTGTTCAGCATGCCGAACACCGAGGGGATCATCAATGCCAGCGCCAGAACCAGAATCAGCACGCGGTTTTTGACGATCGCTTTTGCAGCACGCATGGGTCTTATTCATCCTTTCCTATTTCATAGTCGTCGGTCTCGATCACGTCGGGCCGCTGGTGATCCACGATCTTCACGGTACACAGCGCCACGCTGAGATTCAGCACGCCGTCGCATAAAAGCGACAGGCCCATCAGGGCCGTCAGAGCCCAGACGCCGGCGTCGGGCCGGAACACCAGCACCACGCCGATGACGCAGGTCAGCGCCGCCAGCACCAGCACCAGCCACCAGCGGCGGATACCGAACCGGCGGGAATCCACGGCGATCTGAATCTTGAACAGGCCGTCGGCCAGCACCGGGATGCCGAACATGACGCACAGAAAGCTCATGGCGTCGCCGGGATGGCTGAGGGTCACGATGCCCAGCACCATCAGCAGTATGCCGAAGGCCAGATCGTACTGGAAGGCCAGCCGGAACAGATCACGGGAGAAATAGCCCACCAGTTTCACCGCGCCGAACACGATCATGCCGATACCCAGCAACCGTCCGATCCACAGCGCCGAGGCGTCCGGTGTGAACAGCAGCACGATACCCAGCAGACAGAACAGCGAGGACATGACGATATAGCCGATCTTTGCCGTTTTCATAGGTGTGACAGAACGCATTTTCTTTACCCCCTTCGCAGATGTTTTTTTCAGCATAGCGGAGTATAGCATTTCTCCCGAAAAGGGGAAATGGACAGAAAAAGGCCCGCTGTCCAAGATTTGGACAGCGGGCTTGCAATTGCCTGCTTTTTGGGCAAACAGGGGCGGTTTGCCTAAATTCACTTGTCCTCCCGGCTGCGGCGGATGATAAGCTGCGGAATGTCCCGGCTCAGCTCCAGCATCCGGTGCAGGTCGTCATAGGCGGCGTCGGTCATGCCCCGGTCGATCCAGTCGATGCACATGCCGAACAGCTGGCACTTCATGAAGCGGATCACGATCTGACGGTCGCTCTCGCTCATGGGGTCGTCAGGGAAGGCGGTGGCGACATAGGTGGACACCGCGTAGTCGCACAGCCGCAGCATGCTCTGAGTGAACACGTCCCGGTTTACCGAGTGGTAGATGTGCATGACTGCCCGCTTATTCTTCAGCGCGAACTGAAACGCCATGTGGAAGCACTCGTCCAGCGACGAGATGGAGGGGTAAGCCTGAATCAGCAGATCCGTCTGCTCGGTGACGATCTCGCCCAGCAGGGAGGGAATGTCATGAAAATGGTAGTAGAAGGAGTTGCGGTTGATGCCGCAGTCCTCCACAATGTCCCGCACACTGATCTTACTCAGGGGCTGTTGGTTCAGCAGCTTCAGAAAAGAGGCCTTGATCGCCTGCTTTGTAAAGTTTGCCATAGCGTCCTCCGTTTTGATAGTACTGGGAGTATAACACAAAAGTCGCGGCGGCGCAAGCGGTGGGGACCGCATAAAAATGACAGGCCAACCGGCCTGCCATTTTTCATGTGAAATTACTCCTTCGCCGCGGCGTTGGCGTTGTCCACAAAGGTGTCGGTCTCGATCACCACGTCGCCGCCGTTTTCAATGCGCTGCAGCAGGTTCCACCACTCGGTGCGGGCGGTGGCCCAGCCGGGCGTCAGCTGATAGTAATTGCCCAGCTGCTCAGTCAGCTTGCCGTACTCCTGCATCACGTCGCTGCCGCTCCAGATGCCGGACAGGCTTGCGCCGTCGGCGGCGGAGCGGACGGGGAAGCAGCCGGCAGCCTTCACGGCGGCGGAAGTACCCTGACCGTCGGCAAAGTAGCGGATCAGCAGCTTGGCAGCCTCCAGCTTCTCCTGATCGCCGTTATCGAAGGCACCGAAGCACCAGATGTCGCCCTCCAGACGGCTCTCGCCGGTTTCAGAGGGGAAGGACATAAACTCGATGGTCTGGCCGTTGACGGTTTTGCCCGCCTCGTGAACGACAGGCTCTGCGCCTTCCTCCGTGGGCTCGTCCACGGTTTCGGCGGTCTGCTGGGCAAGGCTCCAGCAGAAGGACATTTTCAGCGACTCATGATAGAACAGCGTGGCCTCCTCCTCGCCGTTAATGGCGTCGTCAAACTCGATGCCCTTGGTGTCACGCAGCAGGGTCAGCGCCTGCTGGATGGGTTCGGAATTCACGGTATAGGCGGTGTGGGCGGCATTGGTGAATTCGCCGCCGTACAGGTTGGTCACCAGCGCGCGGGTGCCTTCGTCGCCGTTCTGGCCGGAGCAGTACACGGCGGCCACTGTCTCGCCGTACTTGCTGTACAGCGCCTTGACGGCCTGCGTGAACTGCTCGGTGGTCCATGAGCGGGTCTCTAGATCAATGTACTGGTCGGCGCCCGCCGTTACGAAAGCGTCGTAGTTGATGGCCATGCACTGGACGTTCATGGCGAAGGGGTAGGCGTAGCACTTGCCGTCAGAGGTGAAGCAGGCGCTCCGGCAGGCGGCGTTGACCTCCGCCTTGTCGCCGTCGTCCCACAGCTCGGACAGGTCGGCCATCATGCCCTCCGCGCCCCAGCCTTTCACCAGCCGGTCCGGCTGGGCCAGCAGAATGTCGGGGGCCACGCCGCCGTCCACGGCGGTGCTGAGCTTGTCGTCGCCGGTGGCCTCGTCCAGACACTGTACCGTCACATGGATGTCGGGGTACACGCTGTTGAACTGGGTCAGCAGGTTTTCCACCGCCGCCTTGTCGCCCCAGTCGCCTACGGGATATGTCCACAGCGTCAGTTCGATGACGCTCTGCTCCTCGTCATTGGTTGCCGTGTCCTGACCGCAGGCCGTCATAGACAGCACCAGCGTCAGGGCCAGCAGGAATGCCAGCAGTTTTTTCATTTGATTTCCTCCTTATTTTCAGGAGATTTCGCCGTTTCCGGTTCAAAATCCATTGAAATTGACTTGTGTATTGTATAGAAAACACGGCCAAATGTCAAGTCATGGCAGAAATGGTGGCCATTTCCGGTGGTATAGTTTGCCTTTTTGCGGCAAACACTAGGGCAAAAAGGAGGGAGCGCACCTATGAGCGACTATGCCAACAGCTGCCAGAGCAGCGAATCGGAAAACCGGGACACGCCCCAGCAGCAGATCATCGAAATGGGCTCCACGGTGGTGAAAAACAAGCGGGGCACCATCCACTGTCTCACCATCATCGGACAGGTGGAGGGCCACACCACCCTGCCGCCCAACGTGAAGACTACCAAATATGAGCACGTTCTGCCGCTGCTGACCTCGGTGGAGGAGAAGGACGATGTGGACGGCCTTTTGCTGCTGCTGAACACGGTGGGCGGCGATATCGAGGCGGGCCTTGGCATCGCGGAGCTGGTAGCGGGCATGACCAAGCCTACCGCCACGCTGGTGCTGGGCGGCGGACACTCCATCGGCGTGCCGCTGGCGGTGTGCGGCAAGGCCACCTTCATCGTGCCCAGCGCGTCCATGACCATTCACCCCGTCCGCATGTCGGGGCAGGTCATCGCCGCCCCGGCCACCTACCGGTACTTTGAGCGGATTCAGGAGCGGATCATTGACTTTGTGGCCCGCAATTCCCGCATCAGCGCCGAAAAGTTCCGGGAGCTGATGCTGTCGGTGGGTGATATGGCCAACGACGTTGGCAGCGTCATCTACGGGCAGGAGGCGGTGGCGCTGGGCATTATTGACCGCATCGGCTCGCTGGGCGACGCGCTGGACGCGCTGTACAAGATGGTGGAGAAGGGGAAAGAGGGGTAAAAAGCGCAGGGCGTGGTGAGATAGACCGTTGTAGGGGCGGACGACTCTGTCCGCCCTATTGTGTAACGCTGCATTTTCGGGGCGGACAGAG